>Ga0326597_10000332_pt1 | contig 87885 bp, 86 predicted proteins | sample RVTome_12_FD_203789 | JGI IMG/M metagenome (GOLD analysis project Ga0326597, IMG submission 203789) | Soil microbial communities from uranium-contaminated site in the Upper Colorado River Basin, Wyoming, United States - RVT100D185 | ecosystem: Environmental > Terrestrial > Soil > Contaminated >...
GTAGGTCGGCACTACACCGCTATTCCGCCGGATCAGGCACACGCGCAGCACAGAACTCCGCCCTGCCGGCACCCCGCGCCAGTGCAATTTTTCCGAATCTTCACTCGAACCGCTTAAGTCGGGCTAGGGCGCGGCCGCCCGGCGCCGGTTGCCGGCGCCTAGGATTCCGCCTGGATCACCCCGATATAGGGCAGTTCGCGGTAGTAGTGGGCGTAGTCGAGGCCGTAGCCGACGACGAACAGGTTCGGGGTCTCGAAGCCGACGAAATCGGCGGTGACCTCGGCCTTCAGCTTGCCCGGCTTGTGCAAGAGCACGCAGAGCCAGACCTTGCGGGCGCCGCGCCCCTGCAAATGATCGCGGGCAAAGGCCAGCGTGCGGCCCGATTCGAGAATGTCGTCGACCAGCAGCACGTCGCGGCCGGCGACATCGTCGGTGATGTCGCGCAGGATATCGATGCGCCCGCGGCTTTCGGTGCCGGCGCCGTAGCTGGCCAGGGTCAGAAACTCGACCTGGGGGTGGGCGCCATGGTGGTGCAGCGCCCGCAGCAGGTCGGCGGTGAAGACGAAACTGCCCTTCAGGACCGCCACCACCATCGGTTCCGGCCCCAGGCTCTGGGCGATCACGTCGGCCAGCGCGGTCACCCGGGCGGCGATCTGCGCCGCCGAATACAGAATTTCGACGCGGGCCTCGGGCTTGCCGCTTTTCGCCATGATGCCGAGCTCAACCGCTTTCGAAACTGACGGAGAGGCTGACCGCGCTCTCCGGCGGATCGGCGAGTTCGGCCCTGAACGGCGCCGCCTGGCCTGGCGCCAACGGCCCGCCCGGCAACCGCTGGCGCCATTCCCTCAGGGCCCTGGCCTCGCGGTCCTTCAGCGCCAGATGCAGCAGCGGCAGCGGTTGCACCGTCGATCCCAGGTTGACCACCTCGCCGCTCACCTTCAACACCGGCCGGCCATCGCGCACGCCGCGCTCGGAGCTGAGATTGCGCACGTTGAAGGCGACCTCGGCGCCGGCCGGCGTCGACAGATGCAGCATCGCGTAAAGCCGGCCCGCCGGCGGCCAGACGTCGACGATCCGCTCGCGATAGCCGAGCGCGGCCGCGGCGCCGGCAACCACTACGACGAGCAGCGCAAGCCAGCCGAGCGGGCTCCGCCGCGAGCGGCGCGCGTCGATCAGTGCCGGCAGGTTGGAGCCGGGCGGGATCGGCCGCCATGCCTGCGTGCCGTGCAGCGCGGGCTGCACCGGCGCCTCGCCGGCGCCGCCGCGCCCTGCGGCGGCCGGCGGCGGCTCGTACCAGCTGTGGGCACAGCGCGCGCAGCGCACCGTGCGCCCGGCCGCCCCCAGCACCCGGGGCTCGACCAGATAGCGCGTCGCGCAGGCCGGACAGGTCAGGATCATTGCTTGCCGCCGCCCCTCATCGGGTCATTCTATAGGTCGAGGCCGGCGTCGAGACAAGCAAGCTTGCACCGCGCGGCGCCGACTGGCGCGGGTGGACGCTCGCCCGACCGGCATGGCATCCTCGGCGCCCCGTTGGTCCAGGAGGTGGCGGTCTATTGGTCCGCTTCGATAACGTCGGCATGCGCTATGGTTTGGGCCCGGAGGTGCTGCGCGACGTCAGCTTCCATCTCGAGGCCGGCTCGTTTCACTTCCTGATCGGGCCGAGCGGCGCCGGCAAGTCTTCGCTGCTGCAGCTTTTATACTTGGCGCTGCGCCCCTCGCGGGGTCTGATCACGCTGTTCGGCCACGACATCGCCACCATCCGGCGGGCGGCTCTGCCGGCGCTCAGGCGCCGAATCGGCGTCGTCTTCCAGGACTTCCGCCTGCTCGACCACCTCTCCGTGCTGGACAACGTCGCCCTGCCGTTGCGCATCTCCGGGGTCAACAGCCGGCGCATCCTCGATCACGTGACCGAGATGCTGGACTGGGTCGGCCTCGGCGACCGCCTCGACGATCCGCCCTCGACCCTCTCGGGCGGGGAACAGCAGCGGGTCGCCATTTGCCGGGCGGTGGTGACGCAGCCCGACCTCCTGGTCGCCGACGAGCCGACCGGCAACGTCGACGACGCCATCGGCTTCCGCCTGATGCGGCTGTTCGAGGAGCTGCACCGCTCAGGCACCACGGTCATCGTCGCCACCCACAATCGCAGCCTGGTCGAGCCGTTCGACTATCCCCGGCTGGTGATGAAGGGCGGCACCCTGCTCGACCGTGAAAGCTGAGGCGTGAAGGCCGGCCGGCGATGAGGCGCAAGGCAAGGCTGGTCCCCGACGACGAGGGATCAGGGCGGTTTCTGCCCTGGGTCATCGCCGTCATGGCCTTCCTGGCCACCCTTGCGACCGTCGGCGTGCTGACCCTCGACCGCGCCATGAGCAGCTGGCAGGCCGGGCTCGCCGGCAACCTGACGATCGAAGTGCCCGCGGCAGCGGTCGAGGACGACCCTGCCCGGCTCGACGAGGTGCTCAGGGTCCTGGCCGCGACCGACGGCGTCAAAGCGGCGCGCCCGCTGGACGAGGTCGAGCTTGCGGCGTTGCTGGCGCCCTGGCTCGGTCCCGACACGCCGATCGCCGACCTGCCGGTGCCGCGGCTGATCGACGTCAAGATCGAACGGGCGCGGTTTTCCGGCCTCGACGGCCTGCGCCGCCGATTGGAGACGATCGTCCCCGGCATCCGCGTCGACGATCACCGCGTCTGGCTCGAGCATCTGCTGACCCTGGCGCGCGGCGTGCAGGTGGTGGCGGCGCTGAGCATCAGCCTGATCGCCCTGGCCATGGCGACGGTCGTGGTCTTCGCCGTGCGGGCGGCGCTGGCGGCGCACGACCGCGTCGTCAGGCTGTTGCACCAGATGGGGGCCAGGGACAGCTTCATCGCCCGGCAGTTCCAGAGCCATGCCCTGGCCATGGGGCTCAGGGGCGGCCTGATGGGCCTGGCGCTGGCGGCCCTGACGCTGTTCGCCCTCTCGCGCCTCGCCACCGCCATCGAGCTGCCCTTCCTGCCGCCGCTGAGGCCGTCGGCGAGCACGTTGGCGGTGCTTACCCTGGTGCCGCTGGCGAGCGGCCTCATCGCCTTCCTGACGGCGCGCCTGACGGTGCTGAGCACGCTCAGGCGGTTGCCGTGATTTGGCGGCGCGAAATGGCTATCATCGCCGCGGCGAGTGTACGGGAGGACCGATGAGCCGGCTGAACCAACAGGCCGAAGTGCTGACCAGTAGCGAAGCGCCGCTGAAGTCGCCGGTCTGGCCGCGGCTGGCGGCGGCGCTCGGCGCGCTGGCTTGTCTTTGGTTGGGCGGCTTCCTCTCCTTTGTCGCCGACCTGCCGACGACGATCGAGGACCCGGACCGCCAGACCGACGCCATCATCGTCCTGACCGGCGGTGCCGAAAGGCTCAACACCGGCATCGAGCTGTTGCGCGCCGGCAAGGCCAAGCGGCTGCTGATCACCGGCGTCGACCGGACGGCGACACAGGCCGCCCTGCAGGCGCGCAGCCAGATCGACCCGGCCAAGTTCGCCTGCTGCGTCGACCTGGGCCGCGAGGCGTCCGACACCGTCGGCAACGCCATCGAGGCCGAACTGTGGATGCGCCGCTCCGGCTTCAAGAGCTTGCGCCTGGTCACCGCCAGCTATCACATGCCGCGCAGCCTGCTGCTCTTCCGAAGCACGCTGAAGGATGTGGAAGTGATCGCCAATCCGGTGTTTCTGGAGCACGTCAAGACCGAGCGCTGGTGGCGCTACCCCGGCACTGCCCGGCTGCTTGCCGTGGAGTTCGTGAAATACGTCGTCAGCCTGATTCAGGTGCGGCTGACGACGGCCGAGAACGCCTCGGGCGCCTGAGCGGGACTGACCAGCGGGCGCATGCTGCACCTACGATCCCTGGCGTTCAATGTCGCCTTCTACTTCTGGACCTTTGCGATGGTGCTGGCGCATGCGCCGGCGCTGCGCGGCTCGCACCAGGACGTCGTCGCCGGCCAGCGGCGCTGGGCCAGCCACATCGTCTGGCTGATGCGGCGGCTCGCCGGCATCGACTACGAGATCCGTGGCCAGCAGCACCTGCCGGCGGGCGGCTGCGTCATCGCCGCCAAGCACCAGTCGGCCTGGGACACGATAATCTGGCACCGCATCCTCGACGATCCGGCCATGGTCATGAAGGAGGAGCTGCTGCAGATTCCGGTCTACGGCGCCCTGTGCCGCAAGTCCCGGATGATCGCCGTCGACCGCCGTGGCGGCGCCAAGGCGATGCGGGCAATGCTGGCGCAAGCCCGCCAGGCCTTGGCCGCCGCGCGGCCGATCGTGATCTTCCCGCAAGGCACCCGCACCGCGCCGGGGACGCCGGTTGCGGCCGCGCCCTATCTGCCGGGCGTGGCGGCGCTTTACCGCAGCCTCCAGGTGCCGGTGGTGCCGGTGGCGCTCAACTCTGGCCTGTTCTGGCCGCGGCGCAGCTTCCTGCGCCACCCGGGAACCATCGTCCTCGAATACCAGCCGCCGATCGCGCCCGGGCTCAGCCGGCAAGCCTTCATGCAGGCGTTGCAGGACCGTATCGAGGGCGCCACCACGCGCCTGGAAAGGGCGGCGTGTGGACAAGCCTCGGGATAAGCTGTCGACGGACATGCGGATTGCGGGAATCGCGGGGATAACCGGCACGCTCCCCTTGTGGAAAATGGGGATGGCTCATAATAACTCTTTAATTACAGAGTGTTAAGTGTTTTCTCCGCGATTATCCCGTCGAGGCAGGTAGCTCGATTTCGCGGGGCGGCGCTGAGGTGCCGGCAGAGGTGGTTCACTTATGCGGTGGAAGTTCCCCGAGGTCGACCGACGGGACATAGGGTTGGCCAGCGGACCGGTGATATGCGAGGTTCTTGGCGGCAAGAGATACTACCGTCGAGGTCACGCGAAAATGCCGCGCCTCAATCGCCCGTTCTCCAAGATCGTGTTCTTTGCCTTTGGCATAGATGCGAAAACAGGCGAGCGAGTAGGACCGAGGGGGAGCGGCTTTTTCCTGTCTCGGCCATCTACCGATGCGCCAGGGCTTTGTCATTACTACGCGGTGACGAACTGGCATGTTGCCGTACAAGGCATGTGGTCGCAAATCCGGGTGAACATACTGGATGGCGAGTCGCGTTTTATCCCGCTAAGCCCCGACGATTGGCACTACGAGCGGGACGGGGCCGATCTGGCGATCGCGGACGTGACAGACTGGCTCGATGTCGAGACCGATGATGTGGAGATGCTGCCGGAGCACTTTCTTCTGACGAAGGATTGGGCCAAGTTTGCTGGTTTGGAGCTAGGCGAGGACGTGTTCATGATCGGCATGTATGCCAACGTCAGTGCCAGCAACCGCAATAGTCCGGCGGCACGATTCGGCAGCCTCAGCAGGCCGGCAGACGATCAGGCGCCGCTCAAGGCCGGCATAAACGGGGCCATGCGGCCCGCGCACCTTCTGGATATGAGATCGCGCACTGGCTTCTCTGGCTCGCCCGTGTTTGTGTACCGGGATGAAGATTGCTTCGCGAGAGAAGCGTACATAGAAGGCGAAGGCTGGATCGACAATCAGATGACCGAGTCCCGAAAATCGATGGGTCCGGGTCGACTGCACCCATCGTTGCTGGGCATTCATTGCTCCCAGTTCAACGAGCCGGTCGAAATCCTGGCCGTCGAATCCGAGGACGAGGCGCTTAGGGCGCCTATTCACGAGGGCGACAGGCTGGTGATCCCGAGCAGCATGACCATTGCCGTGCCGTCATGGGACGTTAAGGCGTTGCTGGATCAGGCCCATTTCGAGGAGATTCGTCAGATGCGTGATCGTGGTCGTCGGGACAAGGGGTTCGAGATACCGCAGCCCGAGTCAGCACCGGAACCCACCACCAAGGCGGATAACCCGTCACACAAAGAGGATTTCAACTCTCTGTTAACCTCTGTAGCACGAGGGAAGAAACCAGCCGGTCAAACATAAGGGCCGGCTGCTTCCGCATGTTGTAGCGGTAGGAGAATTCGGAGACATATTTCCAAAGGTGCTTGCGGCTCACGTGTACGTGGGTGCCCTTGATGCTGTTCTTGAGGCGGGACCAATAGCCCTCGATTGAATTGACGTGCCATTGGCCGCGTACATACTCGCCGATGCTGTGATTAACCACGCCATGCCGGTAGCTTAGCTTCAGATCGCTGTAGGCAACGTGGCCGTCCGTGCTGATGGTGGAGCCACGTTGCACGTTCCGTAGGATATGCGGCTCCAGCGTGGACTTGTCGGCTTCGGCGACTGGCCCGGCCCGAACAATGCCGCCGCGCTCCAGAATGCCAAAAACGATGGTTTTGTTGTCTGTGGCTTTGGCCCTCTTGTAGCCCGGCCCCTTGGTGCGAATCTTGCCGCCAATGTAGGTTTCATCAACCTCGATATGGCCGGACATCGGGCCGTGGCGATCCGAGTTGGCCATGTGCTTACGTAATTCGTGCGCCATGCGCCAAGCGGTCTTATAGGTGCAGCCGATCTGCCGCTGTAGCTCTTTGGCCGCTACGCCGTGGCGGGTGCTGGTCAGCAAGTACATGGCGAAGAACCAGGAGGTCAGCGCCGTGCGGGATTTCTCGAACGGCGTCCCGACGCATGGGTAAACGTGGTGGCCGCAATGCTGACAGGAATAGGCCCGCCGTTTGGCCAGCCGGTGAAACTTGGAGTCGGCTCCGCAGCCGGGGCAAGAGAACTCGCGCCCGCCGTAGCGCACGTCCATGATCTTGTCGAGGCACGCCGAATCATCGGGGTACTCGGCTTGGAACTGCCTGAAGGTGTAGTTGGACATGGCCCGATTCGCTCCCCTGTCGATACGTGTAATATAGGGATGGAGAGCCTACGTGTCAAGAAGGGATAATCGCGGTTTTCTCCGAAATGGAACATATCACGAACGAATTGATTGACGGGCCGGCCCACGCTACATAGACTGTGTTCTCGCTTCTGCCCGCGGCGCCGATTTGCGCGCCCCGACAGCACGGCCACGAGGAAAGCGGATGCCCACCGTCGCCCCCATTTCACAGCAGATCTGGGACATGAAGTACCGCGCCAAGGCGGCGGACGGCACCCCTGTCGACAACACCATCGAGGACAGCTGGCGACGCGTCGCCGCGGCCGCCGCGGCGCCCGAGCGCGAGCCCGCGAAATGGGCCGACGCCTTCTATTCGGTACTCAGCGACTTCCACTTCCTGCCCGCCGGCCGCATCCTCGCCGGCGCCGGCGCCGGCACCGAGCGGCGGGTGACACTGTTCAACTGCTTCGTCATGGGCACCGTGCCCGACGACATGGCCGGCATCTTCGAGCATCTCAAGGAAGCGGCGCTGACCATGCAGGCCGGCGGCGGCATCGGTTACGACTTCTCCACGCTCAGACCCAAGGGCGCACCGGTCAAGGGCGTCGGCGCCGACGCCTCCGGCCCCCTCACCTTCATGGATGTCTGGGACGCGATGTGCCGCACCATCATGAGCGCCGGCCACCGCCGGGGCGCCATGATGGGCACGCTGCGCTGCGATCATCCCGACATCGAGGCCTTCATCGCGGCCAAGCAGGACGCCGGCCGTCTCAGGATGTTCAACCTCTCCGTGCTGGTCACTGACGCCTTCATGGAGGCCGTCAAGCGCGACGATTCCTGGGACCTGAGTTTCGAGGGCCGGGTCTACAAGACGGTCAGCGCGCGCGAGCTGTGGGACCGCATCATGCGCGCCACTTACGCCTATGCCGAGCCGGGCGTGATCTTCATCGACCGCATCAACCAGCGCAACAACCTGTATTACTGCGAGAGCATCAGCGCCACCAACCCGTGCGGCGAGCAGCCGCTGCCGCCTTACGGCGCCTGCCTTTTAGCCTCGGTCAACCTGGCGCGGCTGATCCGCGAACCTTTCGAGGACGCCGCCGAACTCGACGAGGCGGAGCTTGTCCGCGTCGTCTCCATCGGCGTGCAGCTGATGGACAACGTCATCGACATCTCGCGCTTTCCACTGCCGGCACAGCGCCAGGAGGCCGAGGCCAAGCGCCGCATCGGGCTTGGCGTCACCGGGCTTGCCGACGCGCTGATCTTCTGCAAGGCGCGCTATGGCAGCGCCCGCGCCATCGCCTTGACGGAACGGTGGATGGGCGTCATTCGGCGCGCCGCCTACCTCGCCTCAGCCGAACTGGCGGCGGAGAAAGGTGCATTCCCGCTGTTCGACGCCGATGCCTTCCTCGCCGGCGAGAACGTCCGCGCCCTGGACGAGGAGGTGCGTCAGGCGATCAGGGCCAAGGGCCTGCGCAACGCCCTGCTGACCACGGTGGCGCCGACCGGCACGATCTCGATCGTGGCCGACAACGTCTCCAGCGGCATCGAGCCGGTGTTCAGCTTCACCTACAAGCGCTATGTGCTGATGCCGGACGGCAACCGCAAGGAAGAGCAGGTCTCCGACTACGCCTATCGGCGCTTCCGCAGCCGCTTCGGCGAGGCGGCGGCGCTGCCCGACTATTTCGTCGACGCCCAGTCGCTCAGCCCGGCCGACCATGTCGACATGCAGGCCGCCGCCCAGCGCTACGTCGACAGTTCGATCTCGAAGACCATCAACTGTCCCGAGGACATCGCCTTCGACGATTTCAAGGACGTCTACATGCGGGCCTACGACCTCGGCTGCAAGGGCTGCACCACCTACCGCCCGAACGAGGTCACCGGCGCCGTGCTGGAGGCGGGCGCGCAGGCCGAAGAGCCGTCGACGCAGGCCGAGCTGCCGCTGGAGACGCCGGTGGCGCGCCCGCGCGACGTCTACGAGGCCGGCGGCGTCGTCTACATGACCCGCCCGCTCGACCGGCCCGAGGCGCTGCCCGGCAGCACCTACAAGATCAACTGGCCGGAAAGCGACCACGCCATCTACATCACCATCAACGACATCGTCCAGGACGGCCGGCGCCGGCCCTTCGAGGTCTTCATCAACTCCAAGAACATGGAGCACTACGCCTGGACGGTGGCGCTGACGCGGATGATCTCGGCGGTGTTCCGGCGCGGCGGCGACGTCACCTTCGTCGTCGAGGAGTTGAAGGCGGTGTTCGATCCGCGCGGCGGGCACTGGATGCGCGGGCATTATGTACCCTCGCTGCTGGCCGCGATCGGCGAGGTGATCGAGACGCACATGCGCCGGATCGGCTTCATACCGTCGACTGAGGAGCCTGCCGACGAGCGGGCCCGCGCCGTTGCCGGCGAGGTGCCGCCGCGCGAGCGGGGCGCGCGGCTGCAGACCTGCCCGCGCTGCAGCCAGCCGGCCATGATCCTGCAGGAGAACTGCCACGTCTGCACCAGCTGCGGCTATTCCAAGTGCAGCTGAGACCTCTGAGCTATTGACCGCGGGATCGTCCCGGAGTTCCTAGCATGCGTTATCTGCTGCTGGCGGCCCTGGTCGCGGCCGCTCTCGGCTATGTCGCCTACTACGTCGTGGTCCTCGACGGCTTCGAGCAAGGCTTCGCCACCTGGGTGAGCGAGCGCCGGTCCGAGGGCCTGGAGGCCGACTATGCCGGCATCGAGACCCACGGCTTCCCCTTCCGCGTCGTCGCCACGCTGAACCGGCCGGCCCTAGCCGCGCCGACGGCGCCGGCGGCCCCGGCTTGGCGGGCCGAGCGCCTGGCCATCGTGGTCCAGCCCTGGAACCTCCGCCATCTCATCCTCGACCTCTCGGGGCGCGGGCGGATCAGCGCCGAAGGCGGCGACGAGCGGCACCGCCTCGACTATGCGGTCGACGAAGGGCGGGCGAGCTATCAGGTCGACGCGGACGGGCGGCTCGGACGACTGTCCGTCGAACTTGCCGAGGTCGTGCTCCGCGAGGCCGTGGACGGTCTCGAGCTATTCCTTGCTCGCGGCCAGTTGCATACCCGTCCGGCAGGTGAAAAGGCGGTCGAGCTGGCGCTGCGGCTGGAGAAGCTCGCCGTCGATCCGGCGAGGCTGGCGCCGGAGCGCCGGCCGCTGCCGGCCTTCGGGTCCGAAATCGCCCTGCTCGCCGCCGAGCTCACGGTCAAGGATCTGCCGCCGGCCGGCGGCGGGCCGGCGGCCTGGCTCGCCGAATGGCGCGATTCCGGCGGCAGCCTCGAGCTGCGCCGCTTCAAGCTGACCTGGGGCGAGGTCGACATCGAGGCCGACGGAACACTGGCGCTGGACGAAGCCCTCAGGCCGATCGGCGCGTTGACGGCCCGGGTGCGCGGCCATGCGCACCTGATCGACGCCGCCACGGCCACGGGACAGATGCGCGAGCGCGACGCCAAGACCGCGAAATCGGTGCTCGATATCCTGGCCAAGGCAGGCGGCGGCGTGCTCTCGGTGCCGCTCACTCTGCAGGACGGGCTCGTCTCCTTGGGGCCGATTCCGGTGGCCCGGCTGGCGCCTCTGCTGCCGCCCGGCGGCCAAAGTCCGGCACCGGCGTCTCCTGACCGGCGGCAATGATGCGCCGGCGGATCTCACGCGTGCGCTTGAAGCGGGCGTAGAGCTCGTCGCCCTCGCCCCAGCGGATCGCCCGCTGCAAAGCGATCAGGTCCTCGGTGAAGCGGCCCAGGATCTCCAGCACCGCCTCGCGGTTGTTGAGGAAGACATCGCGCCAGAACTCCGGGTCGGAGGCGGCGATGCGGGTGAAGTCGCGGAAGCCGCCGGCGGAATACTTGATCACCTCGCCCTTGGTCACGCTCTCCAGGTCGGCGGCGGTGCCGACGATGTTGTAGGCGATCAGGTGCGGCAGGTGCGAGGTCACGGCCAGCACCAGGTCGTGGTGGCTGGCCTCCATGATCTCGACGCGGCTGCCGATGGCGCGCCAGAAGGCGCTGACCTTGCGCACCGCAGCCGGGTCGGCGTCGTCTGCGGGTGTCAGGATGCACCAGCGATTGTCGAACAGCTCGGCGAAACCGGCCTCGGGTCCTGAGTTCTCGGTGCCGGAGACTGGATGTCCCGGGACCAGATGCACGCCCGTGGGCAGACGCGGGCCCACGTCGGTCAGGACACAGGCTTTGACCGAGCCGACATCGGAGACGATCGTCCCGGGTTCCAGGACCGGGGCGATCTTTTCGACGATCGGCACGTAGCTGGAGAGATGCGTGCACAGGATCACCAGGTCGGCGTCGCGCACGCAATCGGCCGGATCGAGATGGGCGCTGTCGACGATGCCGAGCTCCAGGCACTTGTCGCGGCTGCGCTTGCTGCGGGTACAACCGGCGATGTGACCGGCAAGGCCGCCCCGGCGCGCGGCGCGGGCGATCGATGATCCGATCAGGCCGACGCCGATCAGCGCCAGCCGATCCACCCGTCCGTCCCGTTCAGGCATGACTGTCGCTCAGGAACTCGCCGATAGCCTCGATCACCGCCAGATTCTCGTCCCCGAGGCCGACCGTGAAGCGCAGGTGGTCGGGAAGCCCGTAAGCGGTGAGGCCGCGCGGCAGGATACCGCGGCCATTCAGGAAGGCCAGCGCGCGCGCCGCCGAATGGGCGCCGTCGCTGGCGAAACCGACCGAGATGAAGTTGCCGACGCTCGGGATCACCTGCAGGCCGAGGGCGCCGATTTCGGCCGACAAACGCGGCAGCCAGATGTCGTTGTGCGTGTGTGCGGCCTCGATGTGAGGGGCATCGGCGAGCGCGGCGATGCCGGCGGCCTGCGCCGCAGCGTTGACGTTGAACGGCGGGCGGACCCGATGGATGACCCCGGCCACGTGCGCCGGGCAGTAGGCCCAGCCCAAGCGCAGCGCCGCCAGCCCATAGATCTTCGAGAAGGTGCGGGTCATCACCACGTTTTCGGCGCGCTCGACCAGCTCCATCCCCGGCGCATAGTCGTTGCGGCTGACGTATTCGGCGTAAGCCGCATCGATCACCAGCAGCACATGCTCGGGCAGGCCGGCGTGCAGGCGCTCAAGCTCGCCCGCCGACAGGTATGTTCCGGTCGGGTTGTTCGGATTGGCGAGAAAGACCATGCGGGTGCGCTCGCTGACGCACTCCAGGATCGACTCCACCGCGGCGGTGTGCTCGCTCTCCGGAGCCGCTACCGGCGTCGCGCCTGCGGCCAGCGCGCCCAGCCGGTACATGAGAAAGCCGTGCCGGCTGTAAAGTACCTCCGTGCCCGGCCCGGCATAGGCGTGGATCAGCGTGTTGATGATCTCGTCCGAGCCGTTGCCGCAGACGATCTGCGCCGCCGGCAGGCCGAACCGCTCCGCCAGTGCCTGGCGCAGCCGCTCCGAGCCGCCGTCGGGGTAACGGTGCAACTCGGCGCCGGCGCGCATGTAAGCGGCGATCGCCCGCGGGCTCGGCCCCAGCGCCGATTCGTTGGATGACAGCTTGATGGCGCGGCGTCCGTCGGCAAGCGCCGAGTCACCGCCCACGTAAGGCGTGATCGAAAGGATGCCCTCGTTGGGGCGCGGCATCGTCATCGCGACATCGGGTCCTGTCAGCTCGCCGCCTGGGCGGCCGGGTCGGCGTCGCCGATCGGCGTCGGATAGGCGCCCAGCACCACTGCCCGGTTCAGCGCGCCGTTCATATGCTGTGCCAGCCGGTCGAGTCGAGGGTCTTCCTCGCCGACGAAACCGGATACCAGGGCCAGGTGCAGCCGGCTATCGGTGCCGTGGCCCTCGTGAGTGGCGATCACCCGGGCCTTCAGGCCGACGCTCTCCAGCCCCTCGAGCAGGCGGCCCCGGCTCAGGTCGAGGTCGCACTCGAAGGCCGCCACCGTCTCGTCGGCGCCGGTCGGCTCGGGCGCCATGCAAGCGACGGCGATGGCCCCCAGCCTTTCGAAGCGGCCGGAGCCTGAGGAGAAAAATGGCAGTCGCCAGATGATCCGCGGCACCCTGCTGCTGCGCGCCTCCGCCGCCAGCAGCAGCCACCAGGGCTCGTCCTCCTCGTCCTGCGGCTCAGGCAGGACGCCGACCGTGCCCGGACGCTCGACGACGTTACGCATCACCACTGTAGGCGCGACGTGCAGGCTCATCGGCGTCGAGGCGCCAAAATGGTTGCGCGCCAAGTCCCAGTAGGCGACCGAACGCTCGGGGGCGCAGACGGCGACCGAAATCGGCTCCTGCATGGCCGTGACGGCATTGATGATCTCGCGCCAGACCCGAAACAACACGGACAAGGGCAGGTTGCCGCTGTGGCGCGCCGCGATCCGCCGCAGGATCTGGGCCTCGCGCCCCGGCCGCATCGCCGAACTTTGATTGCCGCCCAGCAGCTTGGCTTTGGCCACCTGGTCGACCAGGGCGACGCGCCGGATCAAGCCGTCCTGCAGCGCATCGTCAATGGCGTCGATCTGGCGGCGCAGGTCTTCAAGAGTGGGTGATTCGACGGACATGATTTGGATATAGAGCGGGTGACTCGGCTACGAGCCCAAGCCGGCAGATATAGGCATCTGAGCGCAAAAAAGTAAAGGAGAGGCTGGTTCCCACGGCCCCGCGGGGCGCATCGCGGCCGGTCCCGGCCTCAGCCGGGCGCGCGTGTCGCCGTGCCGCCGGCGATCGCCACCGGCGCCCGGCGCCGGCGTGCCCGATTGGCCAGCCCCACCGTGCTGACCGCGTAAACCTGCTTGTCGGCTTCAATCACCAAGGCCCCGGCGACCGTCGATCCAAGCGAACGCCCGATCCGCTCCCAGATCGGCGCGGTGCGCAGCAACAGGCGGGAGCGAAATGGCGGCAGGTAGAGCGCGGCGGCCCGATCGGTCGGCTGGAACATGGCGTCACGCAACAGGCGCGACAGCTGGCCCTGGCTGTAGGGGCGGCCCTGACCGAACGGCGTTCGTTCAAACCGCGACCACAGGCCGCGCCGGTTCGGCACCACGGCCAGCAGGCGGCCGCCGGGCCCGAGCACGCGCCAGACCTCGCGCAGCAGGGCGCGGACGTTTTCGGCGTTCTCCAGAGCGTGCACCATGAGCACGCGGTCGATGCTGGCGTCCGGCAGCGGCAGGTCGTGCTCTTCGCAGAGGGCAACCAGGTTGGCTTCGTCTTCCGGCCAGCGGCTGATCCCCTGCTGGGCCGGCATCAGTGCGATGACCCGCTCGGCTTCGCCTCGGAAGGGCGCCAGATATGGGATTGCGTAGCCCAGGCCGAGCACGCTCTGGCGCTCCAGATGCGGCCAGATACGGCGAATTTCCTCGCGCAACAGGTTCCGCGCCACGCGGCCGGTCGGACCGTGATAGAACTCGCGCAGATCGACGACGTCCGGGCGCATGATGGGGCCTTATTAGCATGGAAACACGAGAATCGCCCCCGCCGCTTCCGACAGGGATGCCGGAGTGCTAGATTCCCGACTCATTCCGCTTGAAGGGGGCACCGGCATGAAACTCTACGGCTCGCAGACGTCGCCCTATGTGCGCAAGGTGCGTGCGTTGGTCCACGAGACCGGCCTCGGAGCCAAGGTTAAGCTGGTCGCGCAAGACCCGCGTAAGAATACCGGCGGCTACCATCGCAAGTATCCGTTGGCCCGCGTACCGGCGCTGGAAACGGACAAGGGCGAGATTCTGTTCGACAGCCCGGTGATTTGCGAATACCTGGACTCGCTGCACAAGAAGCGCAAGATGTTCCCGGCCAAGGGCGCGACGCGCTGGCGCGCGCTGAAGCTGCAGGCCATGGCCGACGGCATTCTCGACTGCGCCGTGCCGCTCAGGGGCGAGCTGCAGCGGCCGACGCGGCAGCGTTCGCCCGAATTCGTGCGCAGCCGCGAGGCGGCGATCCGGCGGGCGGTCGACGCGCTCGAAGCGGCAGCCAAGAACGGCGACCTGGGCCAACGCGTCGATATCGGCACGCTGGCCGTCGCCTGTGCGCTCGGCTATCTGGACTTCCGCTTTGCCGTCATGGGCTGGCGTCGGCGCCATCCGGCCTTGAGCAAGTGGTTCGAGGCCTTCTCCCGCCGTCCCTCGATCGCCAGCACCGCGCCGCCGGCACAGTAGGGGCGATCAATGCCGCCCGCCGGTGCGGCCGAGATCATCGCCCGGCTGGGACTTGAGCCACACCCGGAGGGTGGACACTTCCGCGAACTCTACCGCCGCCCCGCTGCCACCGGCGCGCGCAGCAGCATGACCTCGATCTACTACCTTTTGGCCGCGGGCGAACGGTCGGCCTGGCACCGGCTGAGGACGGCGGACGAGATCTGGTACTTCCACGCCGGCGCTGCGGTGTCGCTGTGGCTCAGCGGCGATGGAAAGGTTCGCGCCGAGCACCGCCTTGGCCCGGAACCGACGCAGGAGCAGTCCCCGCAGGTGCTGGTCCCCGCCGGTATCTGGCAGTCGGCCCGGCCGCACGGCGCCTGGGCCCTGGTCGACTGCGCCGTCACGCCCGGCTTCGAGTTTGCCGACTTCGAGCTCGCCCCCGCCGCCTTTTCGCCGCAGCCCGCGTAAGCGAACCCCCGGCGCGACCTATTGTCACGGCGCCCGCCCGCCGGCTGGCAGCGGCTGGCGGCATCTGTCTCAATGGTTCCGGCGCGGCAACCGCGCCGCGAGGCGGTCGGCCTTGCCGCCGTTACAGAAGCGGTTAGACTGGTTGGCGTTGAATGCGAATGAGTTGCATTGTCAAATGATCTTTTACTTATCCATGCGCTGTTGGCGGCGACGCTCGTTGCGGCGCCCGCCGGTGCCCGCCCCTAAGGCCGGGCCGGGCGCGAAGTCGCCCGCCCGATAATGACGGCGGAGACAATCCGCAGCCAATCCGGGCGTTGGCGCATCCCTCGCCTCGACGGCTGGACCTGGGGCGCGGTCGCCGTCGCCGGGGTGGTGGCGCTGCCGGTGCTGTCGGTGCTGCTGGTGGCGCTGCAACCAAGCGGCGACGTCTGGGCGCATTTGCTCAACACCGTGCTCTGGCGCTACAGCGCCAACACCCTGGTCTTGCTGCTCGGCGTCGGTGCCGGCGTCCTGACGCTCGGCGTCGGCACGGCCTGGCTGGTGACGATGTGCCGCTTTCCCGGGGCCCGGCTGCTGGAGTGGGCGCTGCTGCTGCCGCTGGCGTTTCCGACCTACGTCATCGCCATCGTCTATGTCGAGCAGCTCGAATACGCGGGCCCGGCGCAGGGATGGCTGCGGGCGCTGATGGGCTGGCAGACGCCGCGTGATTACTGGTTTCCCGAGATCCGCTCGATCGGCGGCGCCATCGTGGTCTTGAGCCTGGTGCTCTACCCCTACGTCTACCTGTTGGCCCGCGCCGCCTTCCTGGACCAGTCGGTGTGCGCCCTCGAGGTCAGCCGCAGCCTGGGCCGGGGACCTTGGCGCAGTTTCGCCACCACCGCCCTGCCGATGGCGCGGCCGGCGATCGTGGTCGGCCTGGCGCTGGCGCTGATGGAGGTGCTGAACGACATCGGCGCGGTGCAGCAGTTCGCGATCCCGACCTTCACCACCGGCATCTACGACGTCTGGCTCGGCATGCACAACGCCCCCGCGGCGGCCCAGCTCGCCAGCCTGCTGTTGATGTTCGTGCTGGTGCTGATCGGGCTCGAGCGGGCCTCGCGGCACCGGCGGCGCTATCACCAGCCCTCGCGGCGCTATCGCGCGCTACCGGGCTATCGCCTGACCGGCTGGCGTCGGCCGGCGGCGCTTCTCGCCTGTCTCCTGCCGGTGCTGCTGGGCTTCGTTTGGCCGGCCCTGGTGCTGGCCGACTGGGCCTGGTCGACCGCGGCGAGCGTCAGCCGCCAACGCTTTCTGGCGGACGTCACCAACACCCTCGCGCTGGCCGCGGTCGCCGCCTCTCTGGCGGTGGCCGTCGCCGTCTATCTCGGCTACGCGCTCAGGCTCTCGCGCGGGCCGGTGCTGACTGCCGCGGTCCGACTGGCCAGCACCGGCTACGCCGTCCCCGGTTCGGTGATCGCGGTCGGCGTGTTGCTGCCCTTTGCCTGGACCGATCACGCCATCAATGCCGGCGCCGAAGCCCTTTTCGGGACCAGCACCGGCCTGCTGCTGAGCGGCACCGTCGCCGCCGTCAGCTTCGCCTACCTGGTGCGCTTCCTGGCGCTCTCCTTCGGCAGCGTCGAAGCCAGCCTCGGGCGCATTACCGCCGACATGGACGGAGCCGCCCGGACGCTTGGCCATGGCCCGCTGGGCACGCTGCGGCTGGTGCACCTGCCATTGATCCGCGGCGGCGTCCTGACCGGGGCGCTGCTGGTCTTCGTCGACGTCATGAAGGAGCTGCCGGCGACCCTGGTCCTGCGCCCCTTCAATTTCTCCACCTTGGCGACGCGGATCTACGAATACGCCTCGGACGAGCGCTTCGAGGAATGCGGGCTCTGGGCCCTCGCCATCGTCGTCACCGGCATCCTGCCGGTGATCCTGCTCTCGCTCGGCATCCGGCGCTCGCGCCCGGGCAGCCGGTCGCCGTAAGGCGCCTTCCCGGCTGCCACCGCCGTCGTAGAGAGCGTCTTATTTCGAGCCCGGCGCCACACCGGCCCAAGTAGCGGCCTTCAGCCTCCGGCGGAGCGACCGTCCGCCGTCAGCCACCGCTGCCCTTCGGTGCCGTGATAGAAGCCGTTGGCGAAGGGCGCGGCGAGGCCGGTTTCGGCGAGGCGCGCCGCCGCTTCCGCCGGGGCGAGCTCCTGCTCGAGAACGGCGCGGAACAGACGGGTGGTCTCGACCATGTCGTGGCTGTGCGGCGAGAGGCGGAAGGCGTCGACGCCCATGCCTTGCATCTCCCGCAATTCCTGCATCAGGTTAAGGCAGGCATGGGAGAGCGTCTGAATCCCGTTGATGGCAAGAAACGCCCCGCCGGACAGCGTCGCCAAATCCATGCCGTCGGGATCGTCCTCGCAGACATAGCGGCAGTTGTCCTTGGCCCGGCCGTGGGCGCGGGCATGGTAGCAGCGCGCGGAAAGCGCCAGCGGCACCCGGCCGTAGACCTGCGTCTCCATTGTGACACGCAGCGCCCGCGCCGCCGGGGCCAGCGCCGCCATCGCCTTGCCGGGAAGCTCCGGCGGCAGGGTCACGTGCACGGCGCCGTTGGCGGCCAGGACGGCCACCGCGTCCTCGTTGTAAACGTTCATAAACGGGCCGATGGCGTGCTCCCGGCCCGTCAGTGCCCACAGCGCGGAGGTATCGTTGGCCTCGATCATGGCGTCCCCGCCGGCACACAGGGCCGCAGTGAGTTTGCGGTCGTCGCGCGTCATGACCTCGGCCAGCGTCGAAAACACAACCTCCTTGCCGGCTCTCTGCAGGCGGCCGGCCACCTGATCGTAAAGCGGCTCTAAGAACGGCGCGCGCTTTGCGCAGATCACTTCGCCGATATAGACCCGCTCGAGCGCGGCTTCGTCGGCGATCCTGAAATAAAAATCGCGCTTCTTCTCGGCGGGCCAGTGAAACAGGATCGGCCCGAGCGTGAGTTTACCCTTCATTCGGCGTCATCACGGTCTTGCCGCCTCGGCGGCAGCGGCACGGCATGCGGTCGAACGGGCAGAGCACGGCGTCACCTCCACCTCTTGCCGCCGAAGGCGCCTTGCGTTTCCTTGCGGCCCTCGGTCAGTGCCAGCAGGTTGGCGATCTCGGGGTCGTTCCCCGACATGCAGGTGTCGACGGCACGGCGGAAGGCGCCGACGACCGCCTCGACGTAGGCGCGCGAGCGCTGGCGCCCCTCGATCTTGAGCGCATGCACCCCTGCGCGCATCAGCTCGGGCAGCAGCCTGGTCAGGTTGAGGCTCACCGGCTCCTCGAAGGCGTAATAGGGTTCGCCGGCGCGGCAGGAAACGAGGTAGCGCCCCTTGCAGATGGTCGGATAGCCGGCATTTTCGTCACGGCGGAATCGGTCGATCGTGATCTCGCCGAGCTTGGAGATCAGATCGCCATCTGCCGCCTCTTCGTATTTGACGTGGCTGGCGGGCGAGCAGACGCCGTCCATGTTGGTCGAGAGGCCCGTGACGTAGCTGGTGAGGCTGCACCGCCCTTCAGCCATCATGCCGATGTTGCCGAAGATGAAGGCCTCGATCTCGCATGGGATCTCATCGTGCATGGCCTTGATCTCGGCCACGGTCAACAGGCGCGGCAGCACCACCCGCTTGATGCCGAACTCGCGGCAGAAGAACTTGACCGCCTCGGCGGACGAGGCGCCGGCCTGTACCGACAGATGCAGGCGCAACTTCGGGTGCCGGCGTGCGGCATAGTCGGCGACGCCCATGTCGGCCACGATCACCGCGTCAGCGCCGAAGCGCGCGCCGTCGTCGACGGCCTCTTTCCACCGCGCTGTCTCGCCCGCCGGCGGGAAGGTGTTGACCGCCAGAAGAACTTTGGCGCCGCGGTCATGGGCATAGGCTATGCCCTGCTCCATTTCCACCCGGGTAAAGTTGAGGCCGGGGAAGTTACGGGCGTTGGTCGCGTCCTGGAAGCCGCAGTAGACCGCGTCCGCCCCGGCATCGACGGCCGCGCGCAGCGAGGCGGGCGTCCCGGCCGGGCAGACCAGTTCGGGCCGGGTCATGGGGGCCTTGTGCCTGTTATCTCTCATGGCTCGCTCTCCCGATCCGGCGGAGGGCGGCCAGGGCAAGGCGGCCGGGCGGCCCGAACATGGCGGCAACATCATCGGCAACGCTGCCCTCAAGGTCGTCCAGCGCGTTGCGCAGGCAGACGACGGCTTCGGTATTTCCCTCGATGCGCAGGTCCCGGGTGAAGAACAGCGCATCGCCATCGAGCCGCCCGTCGATCATCGCGAGCAGGGTCAGGAAGGTGGCCGCGATGCGCGCGTCATGCCGGCCTGCCCGGTGGCGCCGCCGCGCCCGCAGCAGCAGCCGCCCCGGGTCGGGCCGCAGCTCCAGCACGAACGGCATGTTCACCGGGTCGATCAGAAATGTCTTGCCCTTGTGCGGGCCGATGCGGGCGAAAAGTTCCGGTCGGCGTCGGGCGATCCTGTGAATGACGGCAGCCAGCACCGGCTGCAGCGGAAACAGCGGCAGCGGCGCCAACAGGCGCCGCGGCAGGTCCTCGGTCATCAAGCCGCCCGCGGCGGAGGGCGGCGGCCCCTTTGCTGCTCTCGCTGCCATCGCGCGAAAGATTAACAGCCGGCCGGCGGAAAGAAATGATTCAGGTCAAGCCGGGGCCAGGAATGCGATAACCGCCCAGGCGCAATCCTTCAGCCTACCCTGCGCAAGGGTGCTTCCCGCCGAACGGCTGAGGCGTCAGTACATGTGCTGGCCGCCGTTGATCGACAGCGTCGAGCCGGTGATGAAGGTGGCGTCGTCGCGGACCAGGAAAAGGACGCCGCGGGCGATCTCGTTGGCGTGGCCGAGCCGGCCGACCGGGATCCGGTCAACGATCTTTTGCAGCACGTTGTCGGGCACGGCGGCGACCATGTCGGTGTCGATGTAGCCCGGCGCCACCGCGTTCACGGTGATGTTGTAGCGCGCGCCCTCCTGGGCCAAGGCCTTGGTGAAGCCGTGGATGCCCGACTTGGCGGCGGCGTAATTGACCTGGCCGTACTGCCCGGCCTGACCGTTGATCGAGCCGATGTTGACGATGCGCCCGAAGCCGCGCTCGCGCATGCCCGGAAACACCGCCTTGGCCATGTTGAAGCAGGAGCCGAGGTTGGTGTCGATCACCTGCTGCCAGTCGTCATGGCTCATCCGCATGATGGTGGCATCGCGGGTAATGCCGGCGTTGTTGACCAGAACGTCGATCGGGCCCAATTGCTCGGTGACTTTGGCGCAACCCTCCTGACAGGCGGCGAATTCGGAAACGTCCCATTTGCAGGCCGTCATCCCGGTCTCTTCGGTGAAGCGCCCAGCCGCCTCGTCGTTGCCGGCATAAACCGCCGCGACGTTATAGCCGGCGTCCTTCAACGCCACGCTGATGGCGCGCCCGATGCCGCGCGTGCCGCCGGTGACCAACGCCACTCTCGCCATGGTGATATCTCCCTGTTTTCGTCCTCGCCGGGTTCCGGTCTCGACCTGCGGTCCCCGGGTCAAGTCCGCTCGACGCACATGGCGATGCCCATGCCGCCGCCGATGCACAGCGTCGCCAGGCCCTTCTTGGCATCGCGCTTCTGCATCTCGTAGAGCAACGTCGTCAGCACCCGCGCGCCGGAGGCGCCGATCGGGTGGCCGAGGGCGATGGCGCCGCCGTTGACGTTGACCTTCGCGGCATCCCAGCCGAGGTCGCGGTTGACCGCGCAGGCCTGCGCGGCGAAGGCCTCGTTGGCCTCGATCAGGTCCAGATCTTCCGCCGACCAGCCGGCCTTCTCCAGGGCCCGGCGGCTGGCCGGGATCGGCCCCGTGCCCATGATCGCCGGGTCGACGCCGGCCTGGGCCCAGGAGACGATGCGGGCCAGCGGCGTGAGGCCGCGCTTGGCTGCCTCGGCAGCCGTCATCAGCACCACCGCGGCGGCGCCGTCGTTGATGCCCGAGGCATTGCCGGCGGTGACGGTGCCGTCCTTGGCGAAGGCCGGGCGCAGTTTCTGCATCCCCTCCAGCGTGGCGTCGTGGCGGATGTGCTCGTCCTTGGTAACCACCGTCTCACCCCTTCGGCTCTTCACCGTGACCGGCACGATCTCGTCCTTGAAGCGGCCGGCCTTCTGCGCCGCAGAGGCTTTTTGCTGCGAGGCGACGGCGAACTCGTCCTGCTGCTGGCGGGTGATCTGGAAACGCTCGGCCACGTTCTCGGCCGTATTGCCCATATGATAGCCGTTGAAGGCATCCCACAGGCCGTCGCGGATCATGCTGTCGATCATCTGCGCGTCGCCCATCTTGACGCCGCCCCGCAGATGCATGACGTGCGGCGCCTGGCTCATGCTCTCCTGGCCGCCGGCGACGACGATCGCCGAGTCCTGGTTCTGGATCGCCTGCCAGCCCAGCGCCACCGAACGCAGGCCCGAACCGCACAGCTGGTTGACGCCCCAGGCCGGCACCTCGACCGGCACGCCGGCGTTGATGGCGGCCTGGCGGGCCGGGTTCTGCCCCGCGCCGGCGGTCAGGATCTGGCCGAGGATGACCTCGGAGACCTCGCCGGGCGCGAGGCCGGCCCGGGTCAGCGCCTCGGTGATGACGACCGAGCCCAGGTCATGCGCCGGCAGGGCGCTGAGGCCGCCGTTGAAGGAGCCGACCGGGGTGCGCGCGGCGGAGGCAATGACGATGTCGATCATGGAGCGGGTTCCTCCCTCGAGGGTCTGGCGGGCCGGCACCGCGACAAGCCGGCGATGCGGTCAGCGCGCGGCCGCGAACAACGCCCGGCCGCAAATTTTTGTGCACTGCAAACTGATATGGCACGAAGGCCTTACTTGGCAAGGGCCGCGAGCCAGTCGCCAAGCGGCTGCCACAGGCCGCGGCGCCCGCCCTGGCCGACGACCATGCCGATGTGGCCGGCCCGCGGCCGCACCACCTTGGCCGCGGGCAGGGTCTGGGCCAGGGCCAGAGCCGAGGCCGGCGGCACGATACGGTCGTTGCCGGGAATGGCGAGGAAGGCCGGCAGCCGTAACTTGGCCGGCCGGATCGGCCGGCCCAGCACCGTCCAGGCGCCCTGCATGGGCAAATTGCGTCCGTACCATTCGACCAGGCACTGGCGCGCCACCTTCGGCGCCAGCGGCACGCCATCGTTCAGCCAGTCCTCCAGGGCGACGAAGCCGCGGGCCGCGGCACTCTCGGGCGGCATCGCCGCGAAGCGGCGGAACTTCCGCGGCGCCAGCTGCGGGTCGAGCCAGGTGAACAGCAACTGCAGCACATCGACCGGCAGCTCGCCGAACGCCCGCAGCAGGATGTCGAGGTGGCCCTCGACCAAGGCCAGCAGGCCGGCCTGCCCGGCGCTGCCGGCGTGGAAATCCCAGGGCGTCGCCAGGAGAGCCAGGCCGGCCAAATCGGATTGTCGTCTGAGCGCGGCAGCAAGCGCCAGATTGCCGCCCAGGCAGTAGCCGACCAGCGCCAGCGGGCCGCCAACGGTGGCGATCGCCTGTTCGACGGCACGCTCGAGGCGGCCGGCGATGTAGTCGTCGAGATCGAAGCCGGCTTCGATTTTTCCCGGCGCGTCCCAGTCGAGCACCAGCACCCTGACGCCCCGCTGCGCCAGCCAGCGCGCCAGGCTTTGGTCCGCCGTCAGATCGAGAACGTAATAGCGGTTGATCAGCGAGGGCACGAAAAGCGCGGCGACCGGACCGGTACCGCCATAGTCCAGGAGCCGCGTCGTCCCCTCGCGCCAGAGCACGGGCGGCGGCGCCAGGTCGCGGCGGAAGGGATGCGCATGGTAGGCCTGAATACCCTGCAGCACCTCCTGCAGCCTCCGGCCCTGCACGCGGACGAGCGCGGCGGACAGCGAAGCCAGGTCAACCTCGGCCAGCCGCCGGCCAAGTGCGGCGGCCTCGGTTGCGAGATCGGGCGGCCAGGGCAAGAGGCCGCTGCGGACGGCCGGCAAGGCGGCGATGGCGCCGACGCCAGCACTGATGGCAAGCCCGAGATGCAGGCCCAGCGGACGCGGCCCCAGACGCGCCGGCGCTTCAGCGCTCGGTGTCGGTCTGGTCCGGGACGGCACGCGGCGGTTCCTCTTCTGCGGCGCCGCACGTGGCCTGTTGCAGAGCGGCGACCAAAGCGGCGCGCCACCCGCCGGCCGCCGGGTCATCGGCGATCGTGGCAAGCTGCCGCTCCCAGAGATCGAGATAGCGTGCGGCCAGCGCTTCCAGTTCCTGCGCGTCCATCACCGGCGGACTATACCGTCCGCACCCTGGCCCCGCCAGCGATGCGGACAAGCCGGCTTGCGCGCTGCAACAATTGGCTTGCGCGGCGCAGCAAGTCGAGGTGATAGTATGGCCCCTCGTCGGCACCAATCGCGCGATGCGGCGCAAACAGTCAGGGGGGTGAGGTCTTGCCGAAGCCATCCTCAGACGGCGATGCCCCGATCCGAATCAAGAAATACGCGAACCGCCGCCTCTACAACACGGCGACCAGCAGCTACGTCACGCTGGAAAATCTCGCCGCTATGATCAAGAACGGCCTCGACTTCGTCGTCACCGACGCCAAGACCGGCGAGGACATCACCCGCTCGGTGCTGACCCAGATCATCGTCGAGGAAGAGAGCAAGGGCCAGCACCTGCTGCCCTTGCGTTTTCTGCGCCAGCTCATCGGCTTTTACGGCGACAGCCTGCAGTCCATGGTCCCCGGCTACCTGGAAATGAGCATGGAAGCCTTCGCCCGTAATCAAGAGCAGATGCGCCGCTACATGAGCGACACTTTCGGCGACATCTTTCCCTTCCGGCGGCTTGAAGAGATGGGGCGGCAGAACATGGCCATGTTCGAGCAGGCGATGAACATGTTCCAACCGCCGGCCCGCGACCGCCATGCCTCGTCCGCGGACACCTCCAGCGACGACAGCGATACGGCCGACGAGCTGGCCCGCCTACGCGAGCAGCTGCGCGAGATGCAGCGCAACCTCGAGCGCCTTGCCAGCAAGAAGTGAGGCTGGCCGCGCCCGCGCGGCGATTTGTTCGAAACTGGAAACATGCTATGTCGTCGGGGCCAGACAGGCGCAGGGATTCGGGCCGGGGATATCGCCATCGGGGGTCGGCGCAGGCCGGGGGAACAAGGCTCCGCCGCGCTGCTCGCGCGTGCAGCCGCCGTGTTCCTGCACGGACGACCTGAGGGGGCGGCATGGGCTTCGAGTGGCAGAACGCCGATGATGAGACCCTGGAGCGGCACTTCAATCCGCGTGTCGCCATCGCCGATGCCTTGCCGTTGATCGAGGGTTACACCAGCAAGTCCAAGGCGGCGCGCAAGGACATCCGGGGCTGGTACGACTTCCGCTACGGCCCCAACGCGCTGCAGACCTACGACGTCCACCCGCCGACGGTCGATGCGCTGGGCTCGCCGGCGCCGATGCTGATTTTCATTCACGGCGGCTATTGGCGGGCCCTGGACAAGAGCGACCACACCTGGTTCGCGCCCGTCTTCGTGCGCTCCGGCGTCCTGTCGATCAACCTGAACTACGATCTCTGCCCGGCGGTGACGCTGGACGACATCGTCTATGAGGCGCGCCGGGCGATCGCCCATCTTCACCGCCAGGCCAGCAATTTCGGCGGCGATCCGAGGCGGCTCTACGTCGTCGGCCACTCGGCCGGCGCGCAGATGGCGGCGATGCTGCTGAACTACGACTGGGGCGAGGTCGAACTGCCGGCCGACACCATAAAAGGTGCGGCCTGCATCAGCGGCATTTACGAGCCGGCGGTGGTGATGCGCACTTCGGTCAATGCGGACGTGCGGCTCGACCAGGCGACGGCGGAGCGCAACGATTGCCTGGCGCAGCCGCCGCGCCGGCCGACGCCGGTGATCGTTGCCGTCGGCGGCGACGAGCCTGAGGGCTGGCGCCAGCAGAGCCTCAACTATGCCGACGTCTGCCGCCAGGCCGGCTGCGAGGTCAGCTTGCTCGACGTCGCCGGCAGCAATCATTTCACGGTGGCGGAAGAGCTGACGCGCAAGGACAGCGCTCTGACCGCCGCGATCCTGGCGCGGATCGCCGCGCTACCGCGCCCGGGCTGAGCCGGCGCCTGCCCTCAGTAGCCCAGCGCGCAGCCGTCCTTGCGCGGCTCCGAGCCGCCGAAAAGCGTGCCATTCTCCCAGTCCAGACCGATAATCTGGCCGCCGCCCCAGGGCATCTCGGGCCGGCCGATCTGATGGCCCAGGGCGGCGAGCCCGTCGGCCACCGCCGCGGGCACGCCGCGCTCGACGTCGACCCGGCCCTCGATGTGGAAGACGCGCGGACAGTCGAGCGCCTCCTGCGGGTCCATGGCGTAATCGATCATGTTGGTCAGCACGTGCGTATGTCCGGTCGGCTGGAAGCCGCCGCCCATGACGCCGTAGGTGTAGGCGACCCGGCCGTCCTTCAGGCACATGCCGGGAATGATGGTGTGCAGCGGGCGCTTGCGCGGGGCGACGCAGTTGGGATGCCCCGGCTCGACCCGGAAGCCGGTGCCCCGGTTCTGCAGCATGACGCCCGACTCCGGCCCGGCGATGCCGGAGCCGAAGTTGAAGTACAGCGAGTTGATGAAGGAGCAACTGTTGCGGTCACGGTCGACCACGGTCAGATAGACGGTGTCGCGATAGACTGGCCCGCCCTGCAGACCCAGCACCGGCATCGCCCGCTCGCGGCTGATCTGGCCGCGCAATTCGTCGGCGAACTCGGACGACAGCATTTGCCCCACCGGCACCTGGGCGTAGCGCTGGTCGGCGACGTTGGCATCGCGCGCCCGGTAGGCGAGCCGCGCCGCCTCGATCTCCAGATGCAGGCGCTCGACGCCGACCGGATCGAGGCTGGCCAGGTCGTAATCGGAGAGGATGTTGAGCATGATCAGGGCGGTGATGCCCTGCCCGTTCGGCGGGATCTGGAAGACGTCGTAGCCGCGGTAATTGGTCGAGATCGGGTCGACGTATTCGGCCCGCTGCTCGGCGAAGTCGTCAAGCTGGTGCCGCCCGCCTTTGGCCCTGAGGCGGTTCACCAGGTCCTCGGCGACCCAGCCCTCGTAAAAGCCCTCACGGCCCTTCTCGGCAATGGTACGAAGCGTCTTCGCCAGCTTCGGCAGGTAGAAGCGCTCGCCGACCTTGGGCGTGCGACCGTCCTTCATGTATTGCGTCCGCGCACCCTCGTCGAGCTTGAGTTTGGCCTCGTTGCGCCGCCAATCGCTGGCGACGCGCGGGCTGACCGCCCAGCCATCCTCGGCATAGCGGATCGCCGGCGCCAGCGTCCGGTCGAGGCCCCAGGTGCCGTGGTCGGCCAGGATCGTCTGCCAGGCGTCGATCGCCCCCGGCACGGTGACGGCGTGCGGCGTCGTCGCCTCGATCGAGGTGACGCCCTGTTCCAGCAGCCAGTCGGCGTTCAACTCCTGCGGCGCCCAGCCCGAGCCGTTCAAGCCGATCACCGGACCCTCGCCGCCCTTGACGTAGAGCACGAAGCAGTCGCCGCCGATGCCGGTCGACATCGGCTCGACCACGCACTGCACGGCGCAGGCGGTGACCGCGGCGTCGACGGCATTGCCGCCGGCCCTGAGCGCGTCGATCGCCGCCAGCGTCGCCAGCGGGTGCGAAGTCGCGGCCATGCCGTTGATCGCGTGCATGGTCGAACGGCCGGGAAGATGAAAATCGCGCATCACTTAACCTCGTTGACGGAAACGCTCGGCCCCCGGCGCCGGCCGGGCCGCGCGCAGTATGCCCGCTGACCCGAGGCTTGCCAATCGTGCGCCGCAGAGCTAGCCCAGCGCGCGCCAGCGGGGGCCCGGCACGCCGGCGTCGACGGTTTCGGCGTCCGCCCGACCGCGCCATAATCGTCCATTCGGCAGGCTGGCAGCGAAGGACGTTGCGCATGGCAAGCGACCTTGACGGTTTTCGCATCGGACCGGTGGAGCTCAGCTTCGTCGGCGGCGGCCTGAGGCGGCCCGAATGCGTGCTCTGCACCGCCGGCGGGGACATCTACGTTTCGCACTGGTCGGATCAAGGCGGCGTGACGCGGATCGCCAACACCGGCGTGCAGCACGACATCGTCGGCACCGATGCCGCGATCGGCACCAACGGCTTCGCCATCAGTGCCGAGGGGGACTTCCTGCTGGCGAACCTGCATCCCGAGGGCGGCGGCGGCGCCTGGCGGCTCAGGCGCGACGGCAGCGCCGAGCCGTTCCTCAACGAGATCGACGGCCGCGGGCTGCCGCCGGCCAACTTCGTCGGCGTCGATACCGAGGGCCGGGTGTGGATCACCGTCAGCACCTGGCGCGAGCCGCGCTTTCTCGCCTACCGCAAGGACGTCGCCGACGGCTTCATCGTCCTGGTCGATAAGCGCGGGGCCCGCATCGTCGCCGACGGCCTCGGCTACACCAACGAGGCGATCGTCCATCCCTCGGGCGACTGGCTCTACGTCAACGAGACCATGGCCCGCCGCACCACGCGCTTCCCGATCCAGGCCGGCGGCCGCCTCGGCCGCCGCGAGACGGTGGCCGAGTACGGCGCCGGCGTCTACCCGGACGGGCTGGCCTTCGACGAGGCCGGCGGCGTCTGGATGACCAGCGTGCTCTCCAACCGGCTGATCCATGTCGCCCCCGACGGCACCCAGACGGTGATCATCGAGGAGAACGACCCGGACGAGCTGGCTCGCCTCGAGGCGATCTATCAGGCCGGCGAGCTCAGCCACGAGCACATGAGCTCGATCCGCACCGAGGTCATGAAGAGCATCTCCTCGATCGCCTTCGGCGGGCCGGACCGGCGCACCGTTTATCTCGGCAACCTGCTGGACGACCGGCTGTACAGCTTCCGCAGCCCGATCGCCGGCGCCAAACCGCCGCACTGGCAGTTCGCTTGGTAGCGTTTGCTACCTCCGTTCAACGTTGCCTAAACTGGCGGCGGCGGGGACGGTAGGGCATGACGCGGTTGCGGCCGGTGCGCTTGGCCCCGTAAAGCGCCAGATCGGCGGCCTTCAGAACCTCTTCCGGCCGCTCGCCGCCCTGGCCTTTCTGGGCGACGCCGATCGACACCGTGACCGAGAGGCCAGCGCTGCCCCGTCCGGCGCGACGCGGCGCCCCCGGCGGCTTGCGCTTGGGCCGGTCCTTGCCGCGCTGGCGGAACTGGCTGGCCGCCACGCTCGCCCGCACCGCCTCCAATTCCCCGCGCGCCGCCTCGACATCGAGGCCGGGATAGAGCAGCGTGAACTCCTCGCCGCCATAGCGAAAGGCATTGGCGCCGTGAGCCCGCGCGAGACAGCCGGCGACCATCTTCAACACCTGGTCGCCGGTATCGTGGCCATAGGTGTCGTTGAACGACTTGAAGTGGTCGACGTCGACCATGGCGACGGCATAGGGCCCGGTGAGGTTGTTCATTTCCTGCATCAAGGCACGCCGTCCCGGCAGGCCGGTCAGTTCGTCGAGGAAGGCCATCTGGTAGGATTCCTGGATCACGGCAAGCGTCAGCATCGCCATCGCGGCGGTGAGGTAGAGCTCGGGCACCGGCGCAGCACCGATCCGGTGCAGACCGACGCCGGCCGCGATCAGCGCCGTCAGCAGGGCTGCCTCCAGCGGCCCGGGTCTGAGGGCGGTCCGCCCTACCAGCAGCAATCCGGCCACCAGGAAAGCGATCAGGGCCGGCTGCGGCAGGTGGGTCCAGCGGTCGAGCGAAGGCGGCAGCAGGCGCCAGTGCAGCAGCTCGGCCGCCGCTCCCTGTACCCCAGGTGCCGCGATCCAGACCAGTGCTGCGAGCACGACCACCTGAAGAAAGATCAAGCCGAGCCGCGACAGGCCGACGAGCGTGAACAGGCCGCGTTCGTCCAGCCAGGCGACCACCAGCAGGTTCAGCGGCAGCAGCACGGCGAGCCCCGGATACAGCACCTGGCCCAGTACGCCGGCGTCGGGCCGCCCCGTCAGCAAGCCGGAAACGGCGAGATGGACCAGCGCCAGCACGGCCAGGGCGAAGACGGCGCGGCTGCGGCCGAAGCGCCAACCCATGACGGCGCCGATCAGCGCCGCGCCATAGCTCACAGAGGGCGGCACGAGCTCGATCAGCGGTCCCGTCTTGCCGGGCAAGACGGCCAGCAGCGCCGCCGCCGCCACCACCGCGGCCGGCAGCCAGAGCGCCTGCAGGATGGCACGCAGGTCGACGATCGAGGCTCTCCTTGGCTGCGCTTTCGAATCGCGCGGCCTCAGAGGTAACATCCTACTGCCGGCGGGGGAATCTCGACGCTCGCCGACCCTGGCAATCGGGCTGCCGAGATGTCAGGCTGAAGCCGTCTTCAACCAGGGAGGGCGAGATGGCCGAGAGCAAGCCGGCAAGCGAAGCGGAAGCGCGCCTGACCCATCATGCGCCGGTGGTGCGCCGACCGGCCGACTATCCGCCCGAGTTGGGACGCTTCGCCAATATGACGCAGATGGTCTTCCACCCCGCGGCGGAGCATCCGAACGAGCCCAACGCCGGCATCCTGACCTATCTGCCGGGGGCCGGCTTTCCGCTGCACAAGCACGACTTCGCCCAGGTCTGGTACGTGCTGGAGGGCGAATGCCGCTTCGGCGAGGGAAGGCTGCGGGCCGGCGACATGGTCTATCTGGAAGATCCGCATTTCGAGTACGACATGCACACCGAGGGCGGCTGCAAGATTCTGTTCGTGCAGTACCCGGGCCCGAGTACCGGGGCCCGGCCGGTCTATGCCGGCCGCTTCAACCAGGCGACCATGCCGAAGCCGGAAGAGCAGGACCTAGAGCACTGAGGTCCGGCCGGCCCAGACTTTGTTCACCATCAGACGACGAGGACTGCCATGCATTGGAGCGAGCGGCGGCAACGTTATCGTGCCATTCTCGAGGGCGGGCGCTGCATTCACCCGGGCTCGGTATTCGACCCGATCTCGGCCCGCATCGCCGAGGACCTGGGCTTCGAGGCCGGCATGTTCGCCGGCTCCACCGCCTCGCTGACCGTACTCGGCGCGCCCGACCTGATCGTCCTCACCTTGAGCGAGTTCGCCGCCCAGGCCCTGCGCATCAACCGCGCCGGCAACCTGCCGCTGATGGTCGACGCCGATCACGGCTACGGCAACGCCCTCAACGTCAAGCGCACGGTCGAGGAGCTGGAGACCGCCGGGGTCGCCGCGCTGACCATCGAGGACACGCTTCTGCCGCGCGCCTACGGCCCCAGCGACAAGCCGCAGTTGCTCTCGCTCGACGAAGGCGTCGGCAAGATGAAGGCGGCGCTCGCCGGGCGCCAGGACCCGAGCCTGGTGATCGCCGGGCGCACCAGCGCCGTCGCCATCAGCGGCATCGAAGACGCGGTGGCCCGGGTTGCCGCCTACGCCCAAACAGGCGTCGACGCCCTGTTCCTGGTCGGGGTGCAGACCCGCGCGCAGCTGGAGGCGATCCGCACCGCGGTCTCGCTGCCGCTGATGCTGGGCAGCGTCGGCGGCGAGCTCGGCGACCGCGACTACCTCGCCGCCAACGGCGTGCGCATCAGCCTGCAGGGCCATCAGCCGATCATGGCCGGCTACAAGGCGGTGCACGACACCCTGAAGGCGCTGAGGGATGGCACCCCGCCCAAGCAGCTGGCCGGCGTGCCCTCGGCCGAGTTCATGGGACAAGTGACGCGCGCCGCCGACTACGAGCGTTGGACCCGGGAGTTCCTCGGCGGCGGCTGACTCCCGTCCACCAGGGTTCGTCGTATCGAATCGGCAATTTCTCGATTATGCTCAACCCGGTCCTTCGGGGGCTCCGAGAAGGACCGGTTAGCGATGAACTCAATCTAAGGGAGACATTGAGGATGTCCAGGTATCTATGTCGGTTGCTCGGCGCGACGGTGGCGCTCGTCGTCTTCGGAGCCGCCGCGGCCCACGCCGCGGTCAAGACTCAGGCGGTCGCGTACAAGGATGGCGACACCGTGCTCACCGGGCTTCTGGCCTGGGACGATGCCGCCGGCGGCAAGCGGCCCGGCGTGCTGGTGGTGCACGAGTGGTGGGGCCTGAACGACTATGCCAAGAGCCGCGCCGAAGCCCTGGCCAAGGAAGGCTACGTCGCCTTCGCGCTCGACATGTACGGCGACAACAAGGTGACGAACCATCCCAAGCAGGCCGGCGAATGGTCGAAGGAGGTCAGCTCGAACATCGAGCTCTGGCGCCGCCGCGCGCAGCTGGGACTGGAGATGCTGAAATCGCAGGCCCAGGTCGACGCCGGCAAGCTCGCCGCCATCGGCTACTGCTTCGGCGGCTCGACGGTGATGCAGATGGCCTATGCCGGCTCGGACGTGAAGGCGGTGGTCAGCTTCCACGGCTCGCTGCCGCCGGCGCCGGAAAGCGTCGGCGCGATCGCGCCCCGGGTGTTGATCGCCCATGGCCGCAATGACCAGTTCATTCCGGCTGAGCGCATCGTCGCCTTCCAGGACGGGCTCGATCGGGTCAAGGCGGACTGGGAGATGACGATCTATTCCGGCACCCGGCACGGCTTCACCAATCCGGACGCCGGCTCCTACGGGATCGAGAACCTGGCCTACAACGAGACCGCCGACAAGCGCTCCTGGGCGGCGATGCTGAAGCTCTTCGGCGAGGTCTTCTAAGCCGCCCGGTTCAGCAATGCGGAGGGCGGGCCCGCCCGCCCTCCTATTTGCGTTCGATCAGCTGGTACAGCACCCCGTGGCCCTCGCTCGGGTGGACGAAGACCATGCCGCCGGCCTCGATCAGCCGCGTGCCCTTGGCTTTCATCTCGGCCGCCGCCGCCGCCAGGTCGTCGACCGCGAGCGCCACCAGGTGCAAGCCCTCGCCGTGCCGCGCCAGCGAGCGGCCGATGGCGCTGTCCTCGCTCAGCGGCTCGGCAAGCTCGATGAAGCGGCCCTGGTCGCCGACGGGGAAGACCGCCCGCTTCATGCCGAGACGGGGCAGCTCCTCAGGGCCCTTGCTCGCCTTCAGGCCGAACTTGCCTTCGTAATCGCGCATGCCCTGCTCCAGGTCCTTGACGCGGACCACGATGTGGTCGATCCACTTGTGCATGAGCCTCTCCTCCCTCTTGCCTGAGCCCGGCGCATTCGCCGCCGCCTGAACGGACGCGCCACCATCCTATCGTGATCCGTCGCGCTGCCGCGAGCCCGAACGCAGCGCCGGCGACGGACGGCTCTGCACGCGTTAGACTCTGGCATGGCGATGATCCTGCTCTACTACGTCCTGCTCGCGGTTCCGCTGCCGTTGCTGTGGCTGGCTTGGCGAGCGCGAGGCTGGCCGCGAGTCTGGCTGATCGTCATCGCCGTCGCCGGCCTGGCGGCGATGTTGCACGAAGTCCGCATGTGGATGGGCCCGCCAAGCGCGATCCGTCTCGACATCCCGTTGCTCGCCATTGCCCTCGGCATCCTCTATCTCGGCGCGGCCCTGGTGCTGTTTCGGCCGGGTCAGCGCTGGGCTGCCTCGGCCCTGGCGCTGGTCGTCCTGGCCGTCGGCGGCGGCATGGCCTATCAATGGCACCTCGCCGGCCTTGAATCGAAGCGGCTGACCAAGCTTTTCCTTGCCCGAAACGCCCTGCTGTTCGAAGCCAAGTTTCGCAATGCCGCAACCTACGAACTGCAGTTCGGGCCGTTCGATATGGCCGCAGGCGCGGCGCTCAGCGGCCACTGGCTGAGTCAGGACGATTCCCGCTGGTCGCGCCTGATCATCAACGCGGAAGACCGCATCTGGCTGTTCCACCACTGCGGCGACACGGAATGCACTTACGCCGCACAAGGCGCTCGACTGGAGCCGTCGGGCACGGCAGACGAAGACTGGCGGGCGACGTTGACGCCTCGCGTCGGCACTCCGCTTGCGGTGCGGATCAAGCGGCACGGCGCCGACAGGCTTTCACTCACGAACGGCGGGCGAACGGTCTCGTTTGTCAGGGCCGCACCGCCGATCCATCACTCACCCGACGCGGAGGCGCTGAACTTCCTCGGCTCATTCGCGGCCATCGCCTGCCGGGGCCAGCACGCGGTTGTCCGCCAGCTCTGGCTCTGGCGCGACGCCGACCGGCTCTACGCCCTCGCCATCGCCGCGACGCTGGTGGCCCGGCCGGCATGCCGGCTTCGTCAGCCCGCTGGTGTTGGGCGCGGGTAGACAGGCCGGCAGTGACTGGCATTTCGACGTGCCGGGCGACGGTGGCGCTGGCGGGCACGGAAGCGGCGCTGAGCCTCGCCACGGGTGATCAAAACGGCGAGCCCGCCGCCCTCGCGCCCGGCGCGGTGTTCCGGGACGAGGTCATCGACCTCGCGCCCCTGAGCAGCGGCGAGGCCTTGCAGGCCTGGTTCGACGTCGTCCTGACCGGGCATTTCTTCGCCGCCGACATCCCTGCCTGCTAAGCGGGCGTTCGGCGGCTCGCCAAACCTACATCCGGGCCATCACCTGGCGCGCGAGCTCCTGCGCGAAGTGCCATTTGCCGTCGACGCCGGTGGCGAACATGATCTCCTGCAGGCCCTGACGCTCCAGTTCGCGCAGTTGCTCGATCAACCAGTCCGTGCGTATGAGTATTTTGTACAAACAGGGGTTGACGGATGACGCCGTTATCTTTATCGTTCTCTATATGTTCTCGTCGCATAACCATATTTCGCAGGTTATGCACAGCGATAGCGCCAAATCTAGTTGCCGTCTTGGATGTCATTTGCGAATCTAGGCGACATGGGGAGGAGGTAGATGCGCAGCGTGGAACTATTCACCGGATGTGGCGGCCTTGCCTTGGGCCTGGCTCGCGCAGGCTTCGAGCATATCAGCATGATCGAGAAGGATGCCCATTCGGTCCGGAACCTCCAACACAACAAGACTCTGGGGCTTGAGCATATCGCACATTGGCCAGTTCTCCGCGGAGATGTGCGAGACGTCGATTGGCGCCCATATGCCGGGGCCGATCTCGTCGCTGGCGGACCTCCATGCCAGCCTTTCAGTATAGGGGGCAAGCACCGCGGACACACTGACGAGCGCGACATGTGGCCTGAAGTGGTACGCGCGGTGCGAGAGGTCGAGCCGAAGGCGTTCCTATTCGAGAATGTTCGCGGTCTCGCCCGCCCAGCATTTGCGTCCTATCTACGCTGGATCGAGCTTTCACTGGCCACGCCCCAGATAGTAGCAAAAACGCATGAAGATTGGACCGCACACCTCGCGCGCCTTGAACACTGCCGAAGCGAGGCCCGCTACCATGTGGTCTTTTTGAAAGTGAATGCCGCGGACTATGGTGCTCCACAGCGGCGACACCGCGTCGTTTTCTTGGGCGTTCGCAAGGATCTTGTTGACGCTCTCGAAACACCACGACCGACACACTCTCATGAGCGGCTACTATGGGATCAGTGGGTTACAGGGGAATACTGGCTGAAACATGGCATGACGCGCCCCGCGAACGGTTCCGATAACCGCAATGACGCGAAGATCGTGGAGAAGCTGCGTCAGAACATGTTACCGCCGTGTCTCCATCCTTGGCTCACTTGCCGCGACACGCTAAACGGATTGGGTGAACCAGACCCCGACAACGTACCAAATCACAACTTTCAGCCCGGTGCGAAGATCTACGTGGGACATACGGGTAGTCCGCTCGATGAATCGGCAAAGGCTCTGAAGGCTGGCGATCACGGTGTGCCAGGCGGCGAGAATATGATGGTTCTGCCCAATGGTGCGGTGAGATACTTTACCGTGCGCGAGGCCGCCCGCTTGCAGGGGCTACCTGACGAGTATGAGTTCGTGGGGACGTGGAGCGAGAATATGCGACAGCTTGGTAACGCCGTGCCGGTAATGCTCGCCGAATCATTAGGGTGCTGGCTCGGGAGGACTCTTGCGAGCGCGGAGCGCGCGAAAACGGAAGCCCGAGCGGCCGCATGACGGCTGAGCCGCCGACACCCGCTCCGGGCTACGGTGAATTTGAAATTGACATCCCCGCCGTCTTCAAGAAGCAACTCCCTGAAATCTTAGAGCAGATCCCTGACGCACCACTGACGCTACGGACCATACTGGCGCTGCCGGAGAAGGCGCAGGGTGGTTATGTCCTCTTGATGAACGGCGAGCGGGTGTACGTTGGCAAAACGGATGCCGCAGCCGGCTTCCAGTCCAGACTGCGCCGGCACTGGGACAACGTCCAGCACCGGATTGGACTCGATCCAAATTTGGTGACGTTCAAAGCCGTGCGAATTATGGTGTTCCACAACTTCGACGTGGAGGACATCCTCATAAGGCGTTACGCCGAAATCGACGGCAAACCGCTCGCTTGGAACCTATCGGGCTTTGGTAGCAACGACCCCGGTCACGGGCGCGAAAGGCAGGCGCCTGCGCCATTCGACATACAATACCCTATCGACATCGATAGGCCGCTGGAGGTTGGAGCGGGCGCGGAGTCGGTGCTCTCTTTGCTAATTCGCCTCAAGGATGAGTTGCCGTATGTGCTGCGCTACGGCACCGACCCAAGCCCAACCACGAAGAAGCCACATCGCATGGCACACTACAGGAAAGGTCACGGAGATCAGCGAGAGGCATACGTCACCCTGCCAAAGGACCTCATGACTTTGAGGGAGATAATGATCGCTGTAATCGAGACGCTCCCGAGCGGATGGCTATGCACCGTTTTCCCAGACAGGGTAATCCTGTACAAGGAACCAATACTATATCCTCACGCCAGATTCACTATTCCGGAGTGATGCCACCACGTCACTTTGATCCGCCACCAAGTCCTGAACGCAGCGCGCAAATGGCGCTGGTCAGAGCAAAGGACACAAAACCAGAATTGCTGGTACGGCGGCTTTCCCATCGCCTCGGGTACCGCCATCGACTTCATCGGCGCGACCTGCCTGGAAAGCCGGACTTAGTTTACCCATCAAGACGAAAGGTCGTTTTCGTTCACGGATGCTTTTGGCACAGACATCCAGGCTGTGCCGCAACGAGGACACCAAAGTCACGCATTGAATTTTGGACGGAAAAGTTTGAAGGAAACGTGGCGCGTGACGAGGCCAATCAGATGGCCTTACGGCAAAACGGCTGGGAAGTTCTCGTGATTTGGGAATGCGAGGCGAGAACAGACCTGTCGGCGGTCAGCGATCGACTGCGAAACTTCCTTGAAGCGTAAAGTCCGCGCATTCGGCTATAGCCTACCCATCACCTGGCGCGCGAGCTCCTGCGCGAAGTGCCATTTGCCGTCGACGCCGGTGGCGAACATGATCTCCTGCAGGCCCTGACGCTCCAGTTCGCGCAGTTGCTCGATCAGCTCGTCCGCGGTGCCGACGAGGCAGGTATCGCGGATCAGCTGCGCGTCGATCAGCTCGGCCTCGCCCGGGTGCAGATAGGTGTAGTGGTACTCGTGGGTGCGGAAGTGCCGGTGCTCGGCCGGGACCTCCTCGACCAGGGCGCAGTAGCGCTTCCAGATGCGCTCGAGGAAGGCCGGCGGCTCGCGCCCGCGCTCGTGCACCTGATCGTAGAAATAATAGACGCTGGCCATGACGTTGGGGCCGATCCAGCGCAGCACCCGCTCGGAATCGACCGCTTCCCCCGGCTCCAGCAGGACGAGGTTGGTGAGCGCGCAGTTGAGGAAGCCGTCGAGCGAACGGCCGCCCCGCGCCGCCCCCTGGCGCACGTGCGCCATCGCCTCCGGCACGGCGATGCCGCGCGGCGGGATGGCGAAAACGAGGCCGTCGCCGAACTCGCCGGCGATGCCCATCGCCCGCGGGCCGAAGCCCGAGACGTAGAGCGGGATTTTCGGCGCCAGGTTCATGTACTTGTCCTCGTGCATCAGCATCTTGATCGGCCGCGTGACGCCCTCGTAGGTGTAGTCGACGACCTCGCCGCGCAGCAGCGCGCTCAGGACCCGCACGTACTCGCGGTAGTCGGCGATGCGCATCGGCTTCTGCCCCATGCTGCGGGTCGCCGTGTTGCCGGTGGCGATGCCGATATGGACGCGGCCGGGGGCGATCCGGTTCAAGGTCGCCATCGCCGCCACGTGCACCGGCGGGACGCGGATGCCGGCGATCGAGGTGCCGGTGCCCAGGCGCAGCCTGGTGGTCTGCCGCGCCGCCAAGGCCAGCACCGCGTAGCAGTCGGAGAACAGCATCTGGCTGTCCGTGACCCAGACCGAATCGTAGCCCAGATTCTCGACGTGATTGAAAAAGCCGATTTCGTCGACGTCGGCCATGACGCAGAAGCCGAACTTCATGCCTGTTCTCCCGGCGGCGTGTGACAAGGGCTAACCTAGGCGGGTTTGCGTCCATTCGCAAAGCCGCGCGGATGGCGGCGGGCACGGCCCCGTGCTAATGGTGCCCCGACCAAGCATGGCGTTGCGACAAGAGGTGGGAGGGGCTTTCATGACCAAGCGCGTGATGATCCAGATGCCGGTGACCGACGGCATCAAGTCGGTCTTCGATTCCCGCGACGACATCGATTACGAGCGCTTCACGCACCTGACGGAAGAGAACATCCTGCAGCACATCGCCAACTACGACGCCGCCATCCTGGGCGTGGCGCCGTTCACCGCGCGGATCATCGAGCAGGCGGAGAAGCTGAAGATCGTCGCCCGCCACGGCGTCGGCTACGATTCGGTCGACGTCGAGGCGCTGACCCGGGCCGGCATCCCGCTGGCCGTGGTCGGCAGCGCCAACTCGGTGACGGTGGCCGAGCACGCGCTCTACTTCATGCTGGCGCTGGCCAAGCGCGGCGTCGCCTACGACCGCGAGGTGCGCACCGGCAACTGGAATATCCGCTTCGACCTGCCGGCCTTCGACCTGGCCGGGCGCAAGGTGCTGATCCTGGGCTTCGGGCGCATCGGCCGGCGCCTGGTCAAGCGCTGCGTGGCCATGGAGATGCAGGTCCTGGTGCACGACCCCTACGTCATTCAGGACGCGATCTTCACCGCCGGGGCGACGCCGGTGCCCGATTGGCGCGCGGTGCTGCCGGAGATCGACTTCCTCTCGATCAACTGCCCGAAGAACGCCGAGAGCGACGGCTTGGTCGGCAAGGCTGAGCTGACGGCGATGAAGAAGACCGCCTTCGTCGTCAACACCGCGCGCGGCAACATCGTCGACGAGCAGGCGCTTTACGAGGCGCTGAAGGCCAACGTCATCGCCGGTGCCGGCATCGACCCCTTCGTCGTCGAGCCGGCGACCCCGGACAATCCGCTGTTCGAGCTCGACAACATCCTGGTCAGCCCGCATTCGGCCGGGGTCACCGTGGAATCGATGTTCCGCATGGGTCAGGCGGCGGCGCAGAACGTCGCCGATTGCTTCGACGGCAGGCTCAATCCGGAAAACGTGATCAACACAGAGGTGCTGAAAGCGTAGACCAGCCTGCTAGGCGTTGCTCTCGGCCAGCAGGCGGCGGCGCAGCAGGTCGAGAAGGCTGATCACGGAATACTGGCGGACGCGATCGCGGTCGCCGGGCAGGCGCACCCGCTCGGCTTCGGCGTGGCCGTCGCGGGCCAGGCCCAGGAAGACGGTGCCGACCGGCTGGCCCTCCTGCTCGGCCGGGCCGGCGACGCCGGTGGTGGCGAGCCCGATGTCGGCGCCAAGCCGGCGCCGGGCCCCTTCGGCCATCGCCTGGGCCGCCTCGGCCGTGACCACCGGACCCTCGGGTACATCCAACAGCGTGAACTTGAGGTCGCTCTGGTAGGCGACGACGGCGCCGCGGAAGACGTCGCTGGCGCCGGGCACCGCGGTCAGGCGGGCGCCGACGAGGCCGCCAGTGACGGATTCGGCGACGGCCAGGCTCTGGCCCCGCCGGCGCAACAAGTCCAGCACCACCGCTTCCATGCTCTGCCCGTCGACGCCGAAGACGCAGGGTCCGAGGATCCGGCGCACCAGCGTCTCCTCAGCCGCCAAAATCGCCTCGGCCTTGGCCTCGTCCTCGGCCTTCGTGGTGATGCGGACCTTGATGCCCTCGATGCCGCTGGCCTGAAAGGCCAGAGTCGCCGTGCCCAGGGCGTCGAGTTCCTCGATCCGCGCCGCCAGCATCTCGGCCAGCCCGGACTCGCTCTGCCCCCAGGTGCGCAGCACGCGGCTCCTGATCACCGCGCGCACGCCGGCGCGGCGCTGCAGGTCGGGGATCACCGTGCCGCCGACCATGGCCCGCATCTCGTGCGGCACCCCGGGCACGGCGTAGATCACCTTATCGCCGACCGGGCAGATCAGGCCCGGCGCCGTGCCCGGCATCTCCGGGATCAGGCTGGCGCCCTGCGGGACATCGGCCTGGCGCAGGTTGTTGGCCGACATCACCCGGCCGCGGACCTCGAAGATGGCGGCGATCTTCTCCGCCACCTCGGGCCGGCGCAGCAACTCGACGCCCATGACCTCGGCGATCGCCTCGCGGGTGATGTCGTCCTGGGTCGGGCCTAGACCGCCACAGACGATTACCGCCTCGCTGCGCCCGAGGGCGAGACGCAAGGTCGCCACCATGCGTTCGAAGTTGTCGCCGACCTTGGTCTGATACAGCGAGTCGAGGCCGGCCAGGGCCAGATGCTCGCCGATCCAGGCGGAATTGGTGTCGACGATCTGGCCGAGCAATAGCTCGGTGCCGATGGCGACGACTTCGCAACGCATCGCTCGCTCCCTGGTGCCGCTCGCTGGGGGCGGCACGCTAGCATGGCGACGCGTCGCGGGGTATCGCCGGGCAGGCCGCGATCGGCCGGGGCCGAGGCGGGCTCAGGCAGCGAGCGGCAGTTTCAGCTCCGCCCAGATCGTCGACAGGGCATCGACCAGCCGATCCATCTCGGCGTCGTCGTGCAACGGCGTCGGCGTCAGGCGCAGTCGCTCGGTCCCCTTCGGCACGGTCGGATAGTTGATCGGCTGCACGTAGATCCGATAGTCCCGCAGCAGCAGGTCACTGACCTGCCGGCAGAGCGCCGGGTCGCCGACCAGCACCGGCACGATGTGGCTCTCCGAGGGCATCACCGGCAACTCGCTTTCGGCCAACAGCCGCTTCAGCCTGGCCGCCCGCTCCTGGTGGCGGGCCCGCTCGTCGCCGCTGTCCTTAAGGTGGCGGACGCTGGCCAGCGCGCCGGCCGCCACCGCCGGCGGCAGCGAGGTGGTGAAGATGAAGCCGGCGGCGTTGCTGCGGACGAAATCGACCAGTGCCGCGGTGCCGGTGATGTAGCCGCCGGCGACGCCGTAGGCCTTGGCGAGCGTGCCCTCGATGACGTCGACCTCGGCCATGACGCCGTCGCGCTCGGCGATGCCGCCGCCGCGCCGACCGTAGAGCCCGACGGCGTGCACCTCGTCGAGATAGGTCAGCGCCCCATGGCGGCGCGCGGCGCGGCAGATCTCGGCGATCGGGGCCACGTCGCCGTCCATCGAATAGACACTCTCGAAGGCGACGATCTTCGGCTGCCCGGCCGGCAGCGAGGCCAATTGACGTTCCAGGTCGGCGACGTCGTTGTGGCGGAAGATCCGCTTCATGGCGCGGCTGTGGCGAATGCCCTCGATCATCGAGGCGTGGTTCAGCGCATCTGAGAGCACCACGCAATCGGGCAGCCGCGCCGCCAGGATCGACAGCGTCGCCATGTTGGAGACGTAGCCCGAGCTGAACAGCAGCGCCGCCTCCTTGGCATGCAGCTCGGCCAGCTCACCCTCCAGCAGCACATGGTAGTGGTTGGTGCCGGAGATGTTGCGGGTGCCGCCGGCGCCGGCGCCGCAGCGCTCGATGGCCTCGTGCATCGCCGCCAGGACCGCCGGATGCTGGCCCATGCCGAGATAGTCGTTCGAACACCAGACCACGACTTCGTCGACTCCGTCCGGGTGATGCCAGTCGGCGCGCGGAAAGGCGCCGGCGCGCCGCGCCAGATCGGCGAAAACGCGGTATCGGCCCTCGCGCTTCAACGCCTGCAGGCCGTCCTGGAAAAAGCGCTGGTAGTCCATCCCCGCGTTCCCTCGCCGTTGCATAGACCACTTTTGCCGCGAATTGCCCGCCGGTTCCTTGATCCGCATCAAGCCGGCATTATCCCCCGGGCGCCGCCGAGCTTACATCCGGGGCAGTGATTCGCACGGTAACATCCGCGTCAGCACGCTGCCGAGGCGGCAATTCGGCGCAGGCTTGCATTGCCCCTGGCGCGGCCCGACCATGGACGCATGCCGCAAGCTCGCCTGGCGCTGCTGGAAGACGTTGCCGCGATCGACGATTCGCCCCTGCGCGGGCGCATCCGCAAGGCCCATCTGGCGCCGGAGGCGGAAGCGGTGGATGCCTCGATCGCCCTGGCCGAGCTCTCCAAGCCGCTCAGAAGACGCATCGGCGAGCGTGCCCGCACCCTGGTCGGGCACATCCGCGCCGCCGCCCGCGAGCGCGGCCTGATGGAATCCTTCCTCAATGAATACGGCCTCACCAACGACGAAGGCATCGCCCTCATGTGCCTCGCGGAGGCGATGTTGCGGGTACCCGACACGCACACTCTCGATGCGCTGATCCAGGACAAGATCGGGCCCGCCAATTGGCGCCGCCACCTCGGCCACAGCGAATCCACCTTTGTCAACGCCTCGTCCTGGGGCCTGATGCTGGCCGGTGGCATCGTGCGCGAGGACGACGCAGCCCTGCGCGGCCATATCCACGCCGTCGTGCGCAAGCTGGGCGAGCCGGTGATCCGCGTCGCCGTCGCCAAGGCGATGGCGCTGCTGGGCGAGGAGTTCGTGCTCGGCCGCGACATCGAGGAGGCGCTGGCCAACGCCCGGCCGCTGGAGGCGCGCGGCTACCGCTTCTCTTACGACATGCTGGGCGAGGCGGCGCTCACGGCCGCCGACGCCGAGCGTTACTTTCTCAGCTACCGCCGCGCCATCGAAGCCATCGCCGGGGCCGGCGGCGGCGCCTCGCCGGCGGAAAATCCCGGCATCTCGATCAAGCTCTCGGCGCTGCACCCGCGCTACGAATTCGCCCAGCGCGGCCGCGTCCTGGGCGAGCTGGTAGGGCGGGTGCTGGAACTGGCCCGCGATGCCGAGGCGGCCAATCTGGGCTTCAATATCGATGCCGAGGAGGCCGACCGGCTGGAGCTCTCGCTCGACGTCATCGAAGCGCTCTCGGCCCGGCCTGAACTGCGGGGCTGGGCCGGCCTGGGCGTCGTCGTCCAGGCCTACCAGAAGCGGGCGTCCCACGTGCTCGACTGGCTCGCCGACCTGGCCCGCCGGCACGGCCGGCGCTTCATGGTCCGCCTGGTCAAGGGCGCCTACTGGGACAGCGAGATCAAGTGGCACCAGGAGCGCGGCCTCGCCGGTTATCCGGTGTTCACGCGCAAGCCGTCGACCGACATTTCGTTTCTCGCCTGCACCAGAAAGCTGCTCGCGCGCAGCGACCTCTTCTTCCCCCAGTTCGCCACCCACAACGCGCTCAGCGTGGCGGCGGTACTGGAACTTGCCGGCTCCTACCGCGACTTCGAGTTCCAGCGCCTGCAAGGCATGGGCGAGGAGCTGCACGAGCGGCTGGTCAAGCATGAGGGCCGGGCCAGCCGCATCTACGCCCCGGTCGGCGTACACAAGGACCTGCTGGCCTACCTGGTGCGCCGCCTGCTGGAGAACGGTGCCAACAGCTCATTCGTCAACCAACTGGTCGACGAGAGCGTGCCGGTCGAGGAGCTGATCGCCGACCCGATCGACGAGGTGCTGGCCGAGGCCAGCGTCGCCCACGAGAAGATTCCCCTGCCGGCCGATATCTTCCGCCCCGAGCGGGCAAATTCGCGCGGCTGCGATCTCGCCGACCCCGACACCCTGACAGGCCTGCGGCGCGCGCTCGACCCCTTCGCTCGCCGCCGCTGGTCGGCGCGACCCCTCGTCCCCGGGCTTGACAGCGACGGCGCCATCGTCGAGGTGCGCAATCCGGCGCGCCGGAGCGATCTCGTCGGCACCGTGGCCGAGGCTAGCGAGGCCGACGTGGAACATGCGCTGGTGCAGGCCACTGCGGCCTTTGCCGCCGCTCCGGACTGGTCGGTGGTTGAGCGGGCGGCGGCCCTGCGCGGCGCAGCGGACGGATACGAGGAGGCCGCTCCGGAGCTGATCGCACTCTGCCTGCGCGAGGCCGGCAAGACCTACGCCGATGCCGTGGCCGAGGTACGGGAGGCCGTGGACTTCCTGCGCTACTACGCGGTCCGGGCCGAGGCCCTGGCGGTCGCGGAGGAGCGGCAGGCGCTCGGCGTCTTCGTCTGCATCAGCCCGTGGAACTTTCCGCTGGCGATCTTCACCGGGCAAGTTGCGGCGGCGCTGTCGGTCGGTAACGCGGTAATCGCCAAGCCGGCCGAGGAAACGCCGCTGATCGCGCAGCGGGCGGTGCAGCTGCTGCACGGTGCCGGCATTGCCGCCGAAACGCTGCAGCTCGTTCCCGGCCCGGGCGAGCGCGTCGGCCGCCGGCTGACCGGCGATGCGCGCATCGCCGGCGTCGCCTTCACCGGCTCGACCGCGACCGCCCGGGCGATCCGCCGCGCCATGGTCGAGGCCGGCAACGCCGATGCGCGCCTGATCGCCGAGACCGGCGGCGTCAACGCCATGATCGTCGACTCGACCGCGCTGCCCGAGCAGGCGGTCAAGGATATCGTCGTTTCCGCCTTCCAGAGCGCCGGCCAACGGTGTTCGGCGTTGCGGCTGCTGTTCGTTCAGGAAGATATCGCTGATGACCTGCTGCAGATGCTGGCTGGCGCCATGGCCGAGCTCGTCGTCGGCGATCCGGCGCGGCTGGCCACCGACGTCGGCCCGCTGATCAGTGAAACGGCAAAACAAGAGATCGGCCGGCACGTCGAGCAGATGAAGCGCGAAGCGCGGTTGATCCACGAATGCGCGCTTGACGCCGATGCCGCCGACGGGCACTTCCTGGCGCCCGTCGCCTTCGAACTGGAGCGAGCCGAGCAGCTGACGGGCGAGGTCTTCGGCCCGGTGCTGCACGTCGTCCGGTTTTCCGCCGAGGAGCTGGAGCAGGTCGTGGACGCCATCAACGCCTCGGGCTACGGCCTCACCCTCGGCCTGCACAGCCGCATCGACTCCGCCGTGGAGCGGGTCACGGCGCGGGCCCGCGTCGGCAACGTCTACGTCAACCGCAACCAGATCGGCGCCGTGGTCGGGGCGCATCCCTTCGGCGGCGAGGGCCTGTCCGGGACCGGCCCGAAGGCCGGCGGCCCGCACTATCTGCTGGCCTTTACCGGCGGGGCCAAGCGCCCAACGGGCGGTGGAGCGCCGCCGCCGCCAGCCGAGGTGCCGCTGGCCGACCTGGCTAGCGAGGCACGGGCATTGCAGGAGGCCTGGGACCGCCGACACGACCGCGACCAGGTGCTCGAGACCCTCGCCGCGTTGCTGGCGCAGCGCGGCTACCCCGCCGGGCTGTCAGGCGCGGTGGCCGAGGCCGCCGCCTGGGCCCGTGAGCACTGCGCGGCGCCGCTGCTGCTGCCGGGCCCGACCGGCGAGCGCAACCAGCTGGCGCTGCACGGCCGCGGCGTCTTCCTCTGTCTGGGCGACGGCAGCACCGCGCCCGAGGCGGCGATCCGCCAGAGCGCCTGGGCGCTCGCCGCCGGCAATGGGGTAGTCGCGCGGCTCCGCCCGGGCGACTGCCGCTGCTTCGTCGCCGCCGGGGTGCCGGCGCGACTGTTGCAGTGCCTGCCGGAGATCCCCTGGCCGGCGCGCTTCAGCGCCGAGCAACTGGCCGCCGTCGATGGCGCAGCATTGGAGGCCGACGGCGCCGCGCTTGCCGCCCTCGCTCGGGCGGCACTCGAACGCGAGGGCCCGATCATTCCGGTGATCAGCGCGCCCGAGCGCTACTTCGCCTTCGCCGTCGAGCGCACCTTGTCGATCAACACAACGGCCTCCGGCGGCAACGCCAGTCTGCTGGCGATGACCGGCTGAGCCGGCATGACCGTCGTCTCGCAACCGGCGCCGGCGCCGCTGGATCCGGCGGGCGCCCTGAAAGGCATCGGCTGGATGCTGCTGACCGGCGTCTTCTTCGTCTGCGTCACCGGCATCGTCCGCCACCTCGGCAGCAGCATGAATCCGGTGCAGGCCGCTTTCATTCGCTATGCCTTCGGCTTCGTCTTCCTGGCACCGATCCTGATCCGGTTGCTGCGCACCGCGCCCCCGGTCCGCCGCCTTGGCCTGCACGCCGTGCGCGGGGTGTTGCACGGCATCGGCGTCATGTTGTGGTTCTTCGCCATGTCGCGAATCCCGATCGCGCAGGTGACGGCCCTGGGCTTCACCGCGCCGATTTTCGCCACTCTGGGCGCCGCGCTGTTCCTGGGCGAGCGCCTGAGAGCCCGGCGCATCATCGCCGTGCTGCTGGGTTTCGCCGGCACCATGGTGATCCTGCGGCCGGGCTTCGGCGAGGTTGACATCGGCGCCCTGGCGCAGATCGCCGCAGCACCGCTCTTCGCCACCTCGCTGTTGATGGCGAAGAAGCTGACCGAAACCGAGAGCAACGTCGCCATCGTCGGCTTCATGGGCATTTTCGTCACCCTGACCCTGATGGGCCCCGCCCTCTATGTCTGGCGGACGCCGACCTGGGACGAACTCGGCTGGCTGTTTTTGACCGCGCTGTCGGCGACGCTGGGACATTTCTGCATGACCCAGGCCTTCCGCGTCACCGAGATCACGGTCACCCAGCCGGTCTCGTTCCTGCAGCTGGTCTGGGCGACGCTGCTCGGCCTCTATCTTTTCGGCGAAGAGCCCGACCTCTGGACCTGGGTCGGTGCCGCGATCATCGTCGCCAGCGCCACCTACATCGCCCACCGCGAAATGCGCCGGCGCCGGCGGCCGGGGGCAACATGAGGGAGATTGACACGTGACGAGGGACGGACTGGCAGGGCGAACGGCCCTGGTGACCGGCGGCGGCCGCGGCATCGGCCGCGCCATCTGCCGCCGCCTGGCGGCCGCCGGCGTCAAGACCGCCATCAACTACGTTAGCGATGTCGAGGCGGCCGCGGCGGTCAAGACCGAGATAGAACGCGGCGGGGGCGACGCCTGCACCGTGCAAGCCGACGTCTCGCAGCCGGATCAGGTCGCCGCCGCCGTCGCCGCCGCCGAAGCCGCCCTCGGCCCCATCGACCTGCTGGTCTGCAATGCCGGCATCTCGCGGCGCGACGAACCGATGAGCCCGAGCTATGAGCACTGGCGCCAGGTCATGGCGGTCAACCTTGACGGCGTATTCCTGCCGGTGATGGCGGTGAAGGACGGCATGATCGCGCGCGGCGACGGCCGCATCGTCTGCATCGCCTCGATCGCCGGCCTCAGGCCGCGGGCGCGCAACGTCGCCTACGCCACCTCGAAGGCGGCGGCGATCGCCTTCGTGCGCAACATCTCGGGCGTGATCGCGCCCCAGGTGCGGATCAACGTCGTCGCGCCCGGACTGATCGATACCGAGATGATCACCGACATGGACCCGCTGCTGAAGCAGCGGCTGATCGACGAGACGCCGATCCGGCGCCTCGGCCGGCCCGAGGAGATCGCCGAAATGACCTGGTTCCTGCTCTCCGACCATTCGAGCTTCACCACCGGCCAGACCGTGGTCGCCAGCGGCGGCCGCGTCATCATCCCCTGACCGCTGCCAGACCTCAGGCCCGGCAGAGCACCAGGCCGACGCTGCCGCGCGCGCGCAGCCGCCGAGCGGCCTCGCGATAGCTCTCGGCGCTGACGGGCTCGCCTGCCGCATCGGCCTGTGGGACAAGGCGGCTGCGCTCCAGCAGGTAGCGCAGCGAGGCTGGCGCCGCCGAAATCACCCGGCCGCGGCGCGGCGATTCAGCCGTGGTCACGCCGATCACGGTGCCGTCGCGGTCCAAGACGGCCCCGCCACTGAGGCCGCCGAGCGAGCCCTCCCGAGGCGGATCGCGGCTGATCTCGGCCCAGGCCATGACCGGTTCTTCCAGGCCGCCGCGCCCCTGCTGCCGCGCCCGGGCGCGGCCGAGCAGGACGCTATGCACCTGACCGGGCGCGCCGGCGGGGTAGCCGATATGGAAACCGTCCTGTCCCTGTCGCAGCGCGCCGAGATTCAGCGGCAGGCTCGCCGCCGCGGCATCCGTTACCAGCAGTGTCACGTCGGCGTGGGGATTGCGGGCGACCTGCCGGACCGGCAGTTGCCGGCGGTCGCCGGTCAGGACCGCGACCTGGCGGCAGCCCTCGACCACGTGCTGGGCAGTCAGCCAATGGCCCTGGCGGTCGATGGCGAAGGCGCTGCCGGTGCAGAGCGCGGGGCAGGGTGTGTCGGCGGCAATTTCGTACACCGGGCCGTCCGCCCCTGGCGTCGGCAGGCTGTTGTCGGGTGCCGGCAGCGGCGGCGGCCGCCGTGGCGCATGGCCATCGCCGCCGAAGCGCCAGACGACGGCAACGAAAATCAGGAACAGCACGATTAGGCGGAGCCGGCCCATCATCTAGCCCGAGACCGCTGCCGCGTTGACGGCGGCCACCGTCAGCTTGATCGCCGTCAGCACCAGGGCCGGGCCGATCTCGCCCGCCTCGATGCGCTGGGGCAGGCCCTTGAGCAGCAGGTCGGCGGCCTTGAAGGCGGCGAGCTGTAACGCCACCGTCAAGGTGCCCCAGATCACGATGTCCCAGACCGTGAAGCTCGCCGCCATGCAGAAGGCGAGTGGCAGGCCGATGCCCAGAATGGCGCCGGAGAGCGAGATCGCGGCCGCGACGTTGCCCTGGCGGATTAGCGTGAACTCGGCCTGCGGCGTGATCCAGACGTAGAGCGTGACGCCGAAGATGGCCATGGCCAGCGTCACCCCGGCGTGCAGCAGCAGCACCGGCGCGCCGGCAAGGAAGCTCTGCAGCACCGGTTCCATGCCCCCTCCCGGATCGGCCACGACGACAGCGAGTCGGTGTCCGAGCCTAGCATGCCGGCACCGGCCTGGCGTGCCCGCCGGTCGGCTTGTGCTAGCATCGAGCGGTCAATCGTCGCGTTGGGAGAACGTCATGAGCGAGATCGATCGGTTGGGCTTCATCGGCCTGGGAGTGATGGGCGGGCGGATGTGCCGCAATCTGGCGCGCAAGTCCGGCAAGCCGGTGCTCGGCTACGATATCGAGCCCGGCAAGGCGGTTGCCTTGTCGAACTTCGGCGTCGAGTCCGTCGGCAGCATCAAGGAGCTCGTCGAGGGCTCGGACGCGATCTTCATCTGCGTGCCCGGCGAGCCGCAGGTGCGCGAACTCGCCTTCGCCGAGGACGGTCTGGTGGCCAGCGCACGTGGCGGGCAGATCGTGATCGACATGACCACCGCGACGGTCGAGATCAATCGCGAGGTTGCGGCCGCCCTGGCCGAGAAGGGCGTCGACTTCGCCGACGCCCCGGTGGCGCGCGGCGTTCCGGCGGCGGAGGATGGCACGCTTTCAATCATGGTCGGCGCCGCCGACGAGGTGCTGGCGCGGATCCGGCCGTTCCTCGAGTGCATGGGGGCCGAGATCTCGCACTGCGGCGGCGTCGGCACCGGTCAGGTGATGAAGCTGATGAACAACATGCTGGTGTTCGAGAACGTCTCGGCGATCGCCGAGGCGCTGGCGATCGCGACGCGCGCCGGCGTCGACCGCGGCCGCGTCTTCGAAATTCTCTCGCGCGGCTCGGCCGACAGTTTCGTCATGCGCAAACACGGCCGCCACATGATCACCGGCGAGTACCCGGACGATCAGTTCTCGACCGTCTATTCGTTGAAGGACATCGGCTATGCCCTCGAGCTGGCCGACAAGGTCGGAATCGACGCCGCCGGCGCCCGGCTGGCCCAGAGCCGTCTGCAACAGGCCGCAGACCGCGGCCTCGGCCAGTACTACTCGCCGGTAATCTACAAGCTGTTCGAGGAATGAGGCCGACGGCGCAGCAGCGACAGCGCCGCGCCGATTAGATCTTGAGAAGCGGGCCGCCGACCGCCTGCATCTCCGGCGTCAGCTCGGCCCGGTATTTCTGGTTGCGCACGTACATCAGCAGGCGCAGCTCGACCAGCATCGGGAACGCCTTGTCATAAATGTGCGACGGCAGGTTCTGGATCCCGCCCGCCGTATCCACCAGAGCCGCGAATTGAGCATACTCGCCGCAACCCTGGACGATGCGCGCGGTCAGGCTGGCCTCGTCGGAGCAGTCATCGAGGTCCTTCGCGATCCGTTTCGTATAGGTCGAAACGAAGTTATTGACGGTGCCGCGCAAGGTCTGGCGGAAAACATCGAAGTCCTTGCCGTACCGCAACAGCCATTCGACGAAGCCGCTCAGCTCCTCGACCGGCGGACGTTGCGAGCGTTCGACCTTGTTCGTATTTTTTTTGCGCCAAAACATGGACCCTCGCCTCCATCCATTGTCGTCTGCCTGATCTCGGCGAGGGCGTCGGGCCAATAGCTCGGTCCGCGTGCGCGGCGCCTTGACTGCAAGCCCGAATATAAAACTCCGAGGAAAAAAAGCGAGCGGAGTTTTGCCGATCCCAGCCGCTTGCGCCGACCCGGCTGCGACCTGTCGTCGCAATCGCGACGAACAGGTACGCGGGGTCGCGTTGCCGGTGTATTGTGCGCCCCGCTGGCGCCAGGACGTTCCGGCAAATTGGACCGATTCTACGGGTCGGACAGAGGCCCGGCGGCAGTGCAAGGAACGTCTCGACGGCTCAAGCGTACCCGCCGAGGCCTTGAGGCTGATGTACGTCTATCTGCCAATCGCCGAGTTATCGGTTCATCTCCTAATCCCGCTTGGCCTCGGCGCCGGAATCGGAGTCCTATCCGGGCTCTTCGGCGTCGGTGGCGGCTTCCTGATGACGCCACTGCTGATGCTGCTTGGCGTTCCGCCCGCCGTAGCCGTCGCCTCGGGGGCCAATCAGATCGTCGCATCCTCGACCTCGGGCCTGATCGCGCACTGGCGGCGCGGCAACGTCGACCTGAAGATGGGGGCCATGCTGGTATGCGGCGGACTGCTCGGTTCGGCAAGTGGCGTCGGCCTGTTTTCCGTGCTGGATCGCCTGGGCCAGATCGACCTGGTGATCGGCCTCTCTTACGTGCTGTTGCTCGGCACTCTCGGTGGCCTGATGCTGTACGAAAGCGTCCGCGCCAGCCTGCGCTACCGGCGTCATGGCCCCCGGCGCGGCAGGCTGCACCAGCACTTCTGGCTGCACAGGCTGCCGTTCAAGGCACGCTTCCGGAAGTCGCGCCTGTACATCAGCTCGCTGCTGCCGCTGACGCTCGGCGCCGGCGTCGGCGTCATGACGGCAGTCATGGGGGTCGGCGGCGGCTTCCTGCTGGTGCCGGCGATGGTCTACCTGATCGGCATGCCGACGGCGGTCGTGATCGGCACCTCGCTGCTGCAGATCGCCGTCGTCAGCGCCTGTGTCACCTTCCTGCAGGCGACCGAGAACCAGAACGTCGACGTGGTGCTGTCGTTGCTGTTGATCTTGGGCGGCGTGATCGGCGCGCAGTACGGCGCCCGCCTCGGCGCCCACATTCGTGGCGAACAGCTCCGCCTGCTACTGGCGCTTGTCGTGCTGTCGGTATGCGGGGAAGTCGCCTATCAGCTCTTCACCGAACCGGCCGACATCTTCTCACTGGCCAGCTGGTGACGTCTGCAGGCGATACACGCGGGCCGCGGTGTCGTGGAACAGGTTCGCTTTTTCGCCCTCCGTGGCACCGGCGGCGATACGCTTGAAAGCGTTCCAGAGCACGTTGTAGCCGCAGCTCAACTTGTCGACCGGAAAATTCGATTCGAACATGCAGCGCTCGACGCCGAACCGCTCGATGGCGTGCCGGTAGTAGGGCGCCGTCGCCCGGGCCAGTTCTTCCGAGGCGGGCGGGCGCGCGCGCCCGTGCCAGTTGAAGCCGTTGATATCCATCTGGATGCCGCCCAGCTTCACCACCACGTTCGGACAGCCGGCAAGCTCGGACATCTTCTGCCGCCAGATCTCGAAGACCTGGTCGCGCTTGCCGGCGTAGGGGCCGATGCCGAGCGGGCCGCCCAGATGGTTCAGGATAACCGTGGTCTCGGGAAAGGCCCGCGCCAGGTCGGTCACGTCGTCGAGCTGCGGGTGGTAGAGCCAGGCTTCGAAGCTGAGGCCGAGCGGCGCCAGGTGCCGGAAGCCCTGCCGGAAGGTCGCGTCCAGGTAAAGCTGCGGCTTCGGATCGGTGTAGGAGTTGCGGACCTGCGCGCTGGCGTCCCAGCCGGCGGCGTGACGGATGCCGCGGAAGCGGCCGTTGCCGGCGGCGACATGCGCCTCCAGCACGGCCCTGGCGCCGTCGCCCAGCAACAGGTTGGTATGGCCGACGATGCCGGCCGCCGCGCGCATCTTGCCGAAATGGCCCGACGCGCTCATCGCCGCCAGGCCGTTGATGAACTCGGTCTCGCCGACCGGCTTCATGGCCTCGGGCCCCTCGGCCCGATACATGGCGCGGCACTCGATGAAGACGGTGGAGACGATGTTGTGGCCGCCGCCGACGTCGGCGATCAGCTCGTCCAGGAGATAGCGCGGGTCGCGGTTGAACGGCGCCTCGCGCAGGACCCAGAAGTGATGATGCGGATCGCAGATCGGACGCTCCGGCTCCAGGGTCTCTTCCGTCACCAGATCGGGCCAGTCCTTGTCCAACGTCATGGGTCCGTCCTCCCGCAACCTCGCCGCGTCGCAGCATAGGCATGGTGGCGGGCCGTGGCCAAGCGCCGGCCTGATTGGCTAAGCTCCAGGGTCTTCGCCATTCAGGGAGGGGCACATGCAGTTCGGCATCCATCTGCCGCAGATCGGCCGCAAGGCCGGCCCTGAGGCGATCCGTCGCGCCGCCCAACAGGCCGAGGCGTTGGGTTACGACGATGTCTGGGTCAACGATCATCTGGCCGTGCCGGCCGACGCGCCTTATCCGCCCAGCCCCTCGTTCTACGAACCGGTGATCACGTTGACCTGGGCCGCAGCGGCGACGGAGCGGGTGCGCCTGGGCACTTCGGTGCTGGTACTACCGCTGCGCCACCCGGTGCATCTGGCCAAGGAGCTGGCCACTTTGGACCTGCTCTCCGGCGGCCGGCTGATCCTGGGCGCCGGCGTCGGCTGGCTCGAGGGCGAGTTCCAGGCGCTGGGCGTGCCGGCGACGGAGCGCGGGGCCCGGACCGACGAAAGCATCGAGCTGCTGCGCCGCTGCTGGCACGACGATCCGATCGACTACCAGGGCCGCAAGGTGCCAACACGCATGGAGAAGATTCGCACCCTGCCGCAGCCGGGCCGCCGCATCCCGATCTGGATCGGCGGCATCTCCGCCCAGGCGGTCGACCGCGCCGCCCGCCTCGGCGACGGCTGGCATGCCATCCGGCTGTCGCCGGAGGAACTGCGCCCGACCGTCGACGAACTGCGCCGGCGCCGCCCTGAACCCGACTTCGCCATCTCGCTGCGCCTCAACCTGGATCCGCTGCTCGACGGCGCAGACGAGATCAAGGCCAAGCTCGACGCTTACGCCGCGCTCGGCCTCGACCACATGTCATTCGAACCGCGCCAACGCGCGCTCGACGACTGGCTGAAGGCGGTCGAGGCGTTCTGGCGGCTGCTGGAGCCGTACCGCGGCTGAGCCGGCGACCTCGGGGCGCCTAGGACTCGGTGGGACGACCCAGGAACTCCGGCACCTTGCGCAGCAGCGTTTTCACGTCGATCGGTTTTTCCAGAAAGGCGGTGCCCGGTTCCAGGACGCCGTGATGGACGATGGCGTCGTCGGTGTAGCCGGACATGAAGGCGACCTTGAGGCCAGGCCGGATGTCTTTCAGCTTTTCGGCGAGGACCGGGCCGTCGATCTTCGGCATCACGACGTCGGACAGAACCAAGTGGATCTCGCTATCGTGATTTCGACAGATATCCATGGCCTGAGCCGGGTCGTCTGTCGCCAGCACGGTATAGCCACCAAGCTCGAGGATATCGCGCAACAGCTCGCGCACGTCCTCCTCGTCCTCGACCACCAGGATGGTTTCGCTGCCCTGAGGCGGCTCCGGCGCCGGGGCGGCAGCCGGCACCTCGGCCGCCTGACGCTCGGCGCGGGGCAGGTAGACCTTGAACGTGGTGCCGCGTCCCGGCTCGCTGTAGACCCAGATATTGCCGCCGCTCTGCTTGACGATGCCGTAGACCGTGGACAGCCCCAATCCGGTGCCGCGGCCGACGTCCTTGGTGGTGAAAAAGGGCTCGAAGATGCGTTCAAGCGTGGCCGCGTCCATGCCAACGCCGGTGTCGGTCATGGCGATCATCACGTGCGGACCGGCGCGCGCGCCGGCGTGGCGCTCGACGTAGCTCTCGTCGAGTTCGACATTCTCGGTTTGCAGCGTCAGCTTGCCGCCCTTTGGCATGGCGTCCCGGGCGTTCACTGCCAGGTTCATGATGATCTGCTCGATCTGGCCGGGATCGAATTCCACCAGATCCAGGCCCGGCTCCAGCTTGGTCTCGAAATCGATGTCCTCGCCGATCAGACGGCGCAGCATCGAACTCGTCTGCTCGACCACGACATTGAGGTCGAGCAGCTCCGGCTGCAGGATCTGCTTGCGGCTGAAGGCTAGAAGCTGCTTGGTCAGGGCGCCGGCCCGGTCGCCCGCGCGGCGGACCTGCTCGATCCTGCCCCGATGCGGATCGTCCTCCGGCATCCTACCGAGAATGATGTCACTGCATCCGACGATCACGGTCAGCAGATTGTTGAAATCGTGGGCAACGCCCCCGGCCAGCCGGCCCACCGCTTCCATCCTCTGCGCCTGCACTAGCTGCTCGCGCTGTTCCGCGAGCTCCCGCGTTCGCTCTTCGACGCGTTGTTCCAGCATTTCATTGCTTTGCTGCAGCGCCAGTTCCGCCCGCTGACGCTCCTCCACCTCGTTTGACAGCTCGCGGTTGAGTTCGGCGAGGCGGACCCCGAGCCGCTTGACGCGGTTGTGGTAACCGACGATGCCGAAGAAAAGTCCTGTCAGCAGCAGCGCCGACAGGACACCGGCCATGCCGATCTGCAATGCCAAGGTGCGGAGCGGCGACAAGGCCTCCTCCGCCGGTTGCTGCGCGATAACGGTCCAGTTGCCTCCGACACCCGGGATCGTCAGCGCCGCGGCGAGCATTCTTGTCCTGGCAAATGGGTCGACATAGTCGAAGATGTCGGCTTCCAACGAGTTGGTGGCAGCCTGGCGCGACAGCCCGGCATACTCGGAATATTCCGCAGCTTGCAGGTCGAGCCCAGGATGTGCGGCGAGGTTTCCGGCCCGGTCGATGAGAAAGACGTAGCCGTCGTGGCCGATCTCGACCTGCCGCAGCAGCTGGCTCAGGCTTTCCAGGTTGATCTGGTAGACCACCGTGCCGATGACCTCGCCGCCCGCCCCCTGTCGCACCGGCGCGGCGATCGCCACCAGCAGCAGCTGGGGCGACGCGTTGCGGCGGTAGACGTTCGAGACGTATGGCTTCCACCCCGAGGACAGGCCCTTGAACCAGTCCCGGTAGGCGAAGTTCTGACCCAGCGATTCCGGCGCCATTGGAAAATCGCTCCACAGCGTGCCCTCGGCGTCGGTGACGAAGGCCCGGATAACGCGCCCGTAGGCCCTGACCAGGACCGCCAATTGTTTGCGCACCGCCGCTTCGTCGCGCCGGCCGACGGCGGCGATGAAATCGGGGTCGCCGGCAAACGCGCGCAAGGCATCGATGCGATGTTCGAACTCGCGCTCGACCAGCTCGCGCGTGATGGCGGCCGCCGAAACGTTGCCGCTATGCACCAGCACGCGCACCGCGGTCGCGGCGACGTGATAAGCGAAGAAGCCAAGCGCGGCGATCGGCGCCAGCGCCACCACGACCACACCCACATAGAGCAGGACGCTGCGCCATCTGGACACTGTGCCGCGCTGATCTTTGAGCGAAGGGTAGGAAATGGAGGCATCCATATGAGTAACGCCTCATCGACGCGACGTCTGCTACACGGAAGGCGTATTCATGGTTTTTCTAGCTGTTATTCTCTTACTTATAGCTTAGGTTAACAAGCGGTTTTTCAGAATATCCTCATATGTAACTCAATGGTCAGTCGACCGCCCGTCACGGTGCTGTGAGTTACAAAAACACGATTGCCGCTGCTGGTGAGCTCGCGATGATTGCGGCCATCGTCAGCCTCGGCGAAACTGTAGTACTTGTCTGTTGCCTCCCTCCCTGGCGAGCGAAACACCGTCAAGATGACGAATAGCAGCGCAGGCCCGCAGCCCCCTGGCGCCGAAACCGGTGCGACCTCGATGTTGGCCGACTTCGCGGCCCCGCTGCGCTGGATCGGCAACGGCATCTGGGTGCTGGCGGCGGTGAGCCTGCTCGTTCCCGCTGGCCTCGTCGCAGCCGGAGAAGCCGAATTCGAGCCCGGTCTGCTGGTGGCGCCGCTGGTCTTGTTGGGGCTGGGCCAGCTGTTCCGATACGGCGCGCGCCGACTGGCTGCCGGCGACGGGCCGGAGCTGCCGGTCGTCGGTAGCTATGTCTTCCTCGCGGCTGGCGCCGCCATGGTGGCCGGCGGCATCGTCCTGGTCATCGAAGATCCCGGCGGCTTCGCCCTGATCGCCTTCGGTCTGGTGTTCGGCGGCGTCGGCTATCTGATGCGGCGCCTGTTCGCGACGCCGCAGGGCAAGAAGGCGGTCGAGGTTTCGGCGCACGAAGTCGGCATCCGCGGCGCCGACGGGCGCAGCGGCAGCCGCCGGCAAGCGAGCGTCATTCATGTCGACGCGGAGGCCACGGAGGCCGAGATCGAAGCTGCGAAGCGGGCCTGGTTCGAAGAGCAATGGCGGCGGCGGCCGGACTGGGCGGAGGGGCGCATTCAGGCCGAGGAGACGCGCAGCGGCGGCCTGATCTACGGGACCGCCGGGGTCTGGGTCGTGTTCACCCTGGGGGCCCTGGGGGCGGCGTTGCTGTGGGGCGATATCGCCTGGTTTGTCAGCCTTGGGGCCGGCGTCATGGCGGCAGCCTTTGTCGCCTTGGCCCTGCGCACGGCGCTCAGCCGGTGCAAGTTCGGCCAAAGCCTGTTCAGCATGCGCGAGAGCCCCGCCCGCCTGGGCGGCCAGCTCGAAGGCGAGGCCGAGACCGGCATCGCCAAGTCGACGCTGCTGCCTGACGGCTTCCGCATGGAATTGCGCTGCGTGCATCGCTGGGAGGAGACGGTGCGCCGGGGCTCGAGCGGCGCCGACCGCCAGACGCGCAACCGCAGCGAGACCCTGTGGCGGGAGGAGAAGCGCAGCCGCGGACACCTGAGCGCCCGCAGCCGAGGCTATTTGATCCCGGTGAAGTTCATGCTGCCCGCCGACCAGCCGGCGACGACGCTTGGCGGCTCAGCTGAGGGCATCGTCTGGGAGCTGGCCATAAGCGCCGCGCTGCCGGGTCTGGACTACACCGCCACCTTCGAAGTGCCCGTGCTGGCCCCGGGCAGCCTGCCCAGCCGCTGAAGCAGGGCGTCGGGACGAGGCGTAAGCGGGAGGAGAGCTGCAGGATGCCGTTTGCCAAGGCGACCGCCATCCTGGGCGCTGTTCTGCTCGCCGCCGGCCTCGCCCTCTTCGTCTACGTCAGCGCGTTCACCGCGCCTTATCCTGGCGCCAGTGGCGCCGGCGTGGCCGGCCTGCATGCCGCCATGCGGATGCTTGCCGCCTTGGCGCTGATCGGCCTCGGCGCTGTCAGCGTCCTCATCGCCCTTCTGGTCCATGCGTACCGCACTCGCGCCAGGGGCGAACAGCGCCGCTAGCAGGGCTGCCTAGCGCCGACAGGCCGGAACATCGGGATCGCCTGGCCGGCCTCGTCCTGGCGGAAGGTGACCTCGACCGCCTGGCCGATGCCGAGCGCATCGAGATCGCACTCGACCAGGTTGCTCATCACCGTCGGCCCCTCGGCCAGGGTCACGTAGGCGATGGCATAGGGGACGGGCGCGCGGCGCATCACCGAATAGGTGTAGATGGTGCCACGCCCTGAGGCCTCGATCCACTCGGTGTCGTCGCTCTGGCAGAACGGGCAGACGCGCCTCGGATAGTAGTGCGCCTCGTCACAGGCGCGGCATTTCTTGACCAGGTAGCGGCCCTCGTTGGCGGCCTGCCAGAAGGCCTCGGACTCGGACGTGATCGGTGTCGCCGGCAGGCTTCGTTCCTCGCCGCTCATGTATCGCTACTCCCCAGAATTACAGTGGCGCTGCCCATGCGTGTGCCGATCGAGCCGCCGGTGCCGTGCGCCAGCGCCAGGCGGCAGTCCTTGACCTGCACCGCCCGGTGCGCTTCACCGCGCAGCTGGCGCACCGCCTCGATCACCTTGGTCATGCCGCCGCGGTTGGCCGGATGGTTGTTGCAGAGGCCGCCGCCGTCGGTGTTGAACGGCAGCTTGCCGACCCCGGAGATCAGGTTGCCGTCGGCGACGAAGCGCCCGCCCTGGCCCTTCTCGCAAAAGCCCAGGTCCTCGAGCGTCTCGACCACGGTGATGGTGAAGGAATCGTAGATCGAGGCGTAGTCGATGTCGCTCGGTTTGACGCCCGCCTCCTCGAAGGCGCGGGCGCCCGAAGCGCGGCCCCCGGTGTAGGTGAGATCGACCTTTCCGCCCCGCAGATGCTCGACCGCCTCGCCGTGGCCCAGGATCTTGACCGCGCGGTCGCCCAGGCTCTTCGCCACCTCCGGCGCCACCACCACGAGGGCGCCGCCGCCGTCGCTGATGACGCAGCAGTCGAGCCGGTGCAGCGGGTCGGCGATCATCGGCGAGGACACCACCTCGTCGACCGTGACCACGTTTCTCAGCATGGCGTGCTCGTTGTGCTGGGCATGGTGCGAAGCCGCGACCTTGACCCAGGCGAGCTGTTCGGAGGTGGTGCCGAATTCGTACATGTGGCGCATCGCCGCCATCGCGTACAGGTTCGCCGTCGCCGGACCGTAGACGCGCTCGAACCCGACGTCCGGCACGGAATCGCCGTAGTTGCGCGGCGCCGTGCCGGTGGCCTGCCCCTCCGAGCGCGGCCGGCCGGCGAGCGTGATCAGCGCCACCTTGCAGAGGCCGCTGGCGACCGCCTCCAGGGCATGGCCGACGTGGACCACGTAGGACGAGCCGCCGACGTCGGTGGTGTCGACGTGGCTGAGCTCAAGCCCCATGTACTCCGCCATCGACAGCGGCCCCAGGCCCGGCGCGTCGCCGGCGCAGAAGTAGGCGTCGACGTCGGCCATGGTGAGACCGGCATCGGCGAGCGCTCCGCGGGCCACCTCGGCGTGGAGCTCGGCCACCGTCTTGTCGGGCGCGTGGCGGGTCGGGTGTTCGTAGGACCCGGCAATAAACGCCTTGCCGCGTAGACTCATGCGGACAATTCCTCCCCTGATCAGCGGCACCGATGCCTGAGGACGCCGGCGGGGGCCGCAGCGAATTTGATTCTAAGCCCCGTTCGAATCTACGCTAACCTGAACCGGGCCGGCGGTGAAGGCGGTAAGCGCCGGCGGCAGCCCCAGGTACCGGCCATGAATCTGAGCTTCACCGACGACGAACTGGCATTCCGCGACGAGGTGCGGGAGTTCCTGCGCCAGAACCTGCCCGATGAGATCCGCCGCGCCGCCGTGCGGGCGCCCTCGTACGTGGCCAAGCCGCACATGGTGCGCTGGCAGAAAATCCTGCACGCCAAAGGCTGGATCGCGCCGGCCTGGCCCAAGGAACACGGCGGCACCGGCTGGGACGTGGTCCGGCGCCATCTTTACGAGGAGGAGTATCAGGCCGCTGACTGCCCGCGGCTCAGTCCGTTCGGACTGCAGATGGTCGGGCCGGTCATCTACACCTTCGGCAGCAATGAGCAAAAGCAGCGCTATCTGCCGAGGATCCTCGCTTCGGACGAGTTCTGGTGCCAGGGCTACTCGGAACGCGGCGCCGGATCGGATCTGGCCTCGCTGCAGACCCGCGCCGTCCGCCGCGGCGATCACTACGTCGTCGGCGGCCATAAGATCTGGACCTCGCACGCGCACCACGCGGACATGATGTTCTGCCTGGTCAAGACCGATACCGAGGTTAAACCTCAGCTCGGCATCTCATTCCTGCTGATCGACATGAAGTCGCCCGGCGTCGCCGTCCGGCCGATCATCTCGATCGACGGCAACAACTATCTGAACGAGGTATTTCTCGACGATGTGGCGGTGCCGCTGGAAAATCGCGTCGGCGAGGAGGGCAAGGGCTGGACTTACGCCAAGTTCCTGCTCGGCCACGAGCGGGCCGGCATCGCCGGCGTCGCCAAGTCGAAGCGCAAGCTGCAACGCCTGCGGCGGATCGCCGCCGTGGAACGCCGGCACGGCGGGGCCCTCGGCGATGATCCCGGTTTCACAACCCGGGCGGCGGCGCTGGAGCAGAAACTGACGGCGCTGGAGTTCACCAGCCTGCGCCTGCTCGATCGCGACCGTGGCGGCCGGGCACCGGGGACGGAGTCTTCGATGTTGAAGATCCGCGGCACCGAGGTCGAACAGGGACTGAATGAACTCCTGGTCGAGGCGCTGGCCTATTACGCCGCGCCCTATGAAGCCGGTTCGATTCGCGACGACTGGAACGCGCCGCCGATCGGCCCGGAACACGCGACTGGGCTGCAGACCGAACGTCTGCTGCGCCGCGCCGCCTCGATCTACGGCGGCAGCAACGAAATCCAGCGCGGCATCCTCGCCAAGGCGGTCCTGGGCCTTTAAGCCGCGCGCGTGGTCGCGCAGGGCCAAGGATTGAAAAGGTCAGATAGAGTTCCATATATTTAGTGTTTATAACATCATTTTTATCTAATGGCGGTTGCACGAATCCGCTGCGCTGCGGCATCTCCGCGGCAAGACATGACCAAACAATTCCCCGGCTGAGAGTTTTCAGCCTGCTCCGATTCACACCCTTTAGCCAGGGTTTATATGGCTGAAAATCTGGAATTCAACGCTGCCGTCCGAGGCCATGCAACCCGCTGACGGGGGTCAGACCGGACATTGCGCCCCAGCTAATTCGGAACGCGCCCCAGCAATTCCCGCTACGGCATCATTCGCATCAATTGCGTATAGGAGTTGTATTTGATTGGGATATGATGCGACAATGAAAGCAAGCGGTGCGTTTGTCGAGGAGCCTCCGTGGGATGACGGTCTCATCGAAGGACGATTTCGTTCCCTGGCAGAATCCGGCGTCTCGGCGTCGTTACCGTCGATGGGCGGTCGACCTACCCGTCTATGTCGATGTCGACGGCGATCCGCACTACTGTCTTCTCTTCGACATCTCGCCCGGCGGTGCGCGGCTGCGCGTCATCGACGGTGCCACGCCCCCGGTCGATACCGAGGTGTTCGTTGACCTCGAAGGCTACGGTCAAATTCCGGCAGTGGTGCGGCACAGCGCTGCGAACATCATCGGCCTGATGTTCTTGCACGACGAAGCCGACCAGGTGCGGCTGGCCCGCTGGCTGATCCAGGCCAAGCCGACGCGCCGGCAGGCCCGGCATCCGTGCCGGATCGACGCGACCGTCCGTTTCGGCGAGCGAGAGCTTGCCTGCGTGGTCACCGACCTGTCGCGCTCGGGGGCCGCCATCCAAATCGAAGAGGCCGGACAATTCGTGCCGTCGAGCGAGGTCAAATTGTTGCTGCCGGGATACCAGCCGATTACCGCTTCGGTCCGGCACGTTGTCGGTGACACTGTCGGGCTGATGCTGATCGACGGCTTCCATGGCGAACTGCCGAACGCCGATGCGTCGCCCCCGCCCTCGTCGAGAAAGGCGGGAGGCTGGACCTAGTCCTGTTCTGGAGCCAGATTGCCCCAGCTGCTGACACGCTCGATGCGGACGGCGATCACCGGAAGGTCTTCGAGCGCCATCGCTGCCAGCTGCGGATAACGGGCGCGCAAGCGCCCTTGCGCGTCCGCATGCTCGGGCCCCGTCTCGAGGATCTCGGCCCGGCCGCGGACCATCACCCAGCCGAGCCGTCCCCAGTCGTCGTCCCGGTACCGGTCGGCAACCAGGGTGACCTGGGGGTTTTCGGCGATGTTGCGCAGACGCTTCAGGTCCTTGCCGGCAACCCGCTTGGGTTTCTCGTCGATGCCTATATAGAGCGTCGCCGCCCGGGCGACGAAGCAGACCGGAACGACGTGCGGGCACGCAGCGGCATCCGCAGTGGCCAGATGCGCCACGCGCCGCGAGTCGAGAAATCGCCGCTCCGCCTCGGTCATCTCGACCGAGGGTCCGGACGATGCCTCCATGCCGGCCTGTCCCCTGCAGCCACCCGACCCCCACAGCCTAGCATACGCGCCGCGGGCTAGGCCCGAGACGCCCGGCAGCTTCCCGGCGCGGCGGCAGCAGTGATCGAGCTGGCGCCCGAAACTAGGCTGAGAAAGCCTTGTTCGCGGCGTCGAGGACCTTCGGCGCTTCCTTACTCGTCAGCGAGTAGAAGACGTTTCGCCCCTCGCGTCTCGAGGTCACGAGGTTGAAGCGCTCGAGACGCGAAAGATGCGGCACGACCTTCATCTTGTGACTGCCGGTCAGGCGGGCGAGCTGGTCGGTGGTCTTTTCGCCATCCCTGAGGTGGCAGAGCACCATCAAACCAGTTTCGTTACCTAGTGCTCTGAATAGAAAGCTGGCCGGTCGCACCCATGTGCGCATACCGTTACTTCCGGTCGTCATGGTTTTGGCACCCTCCAAGTCAACCGATTGCGGAGTTAGTCTATACTCATTATGAACAGCGCGGGAAAGCCCGGATCGCCAATCGAGGCGGCTCGCAGGCCGGCGGTCGCGGGACCTGTCGAGGGTACGGTGCGGAGGTCCGAAAGCGATGGACGAGCTACACATCACCCCGCTTAGCGACGCCTTGGGTGCCGAGGTCGTCGGCGTCGACACCTCGGGCATGCTCGAGCCGGAAGTCGTCACCGCGCTCAACGCGGCCTTCCTCGAACATCATCTCCTGTGCTTTCGCAGCCAACCGATGACGGCCGAGGCATTCGCCCGCCTGGCACGCTGTTTCGGCACGCCGCAGCTGCAGCTGCTGCGCCACCGGCGCCATGATGCCGCGCCGGAGGTCTCTATGCTGGACAGCACCTACAAGACACCGGAAGACAAGCCCGACGACCTGACGCGGGTCCGGCTCAGCGGCTGGCATACGGACGACTCCTATTTCGCCAAGCCGGCCAAGGCGACGATGCTGCAGTCCCTGGCGCTCCCCTCGGGCGGCGGCGAAACCAAATTCGCCAACCTGCGCCGGGCCTACGAGGACCTGCCGCCCGAGGACCGCCAGCGGCTCGCCGGGCTGCGCGCCGTACACAGCTACGACACCGTGCGCGCGCCCGCCCGCGCCGTAAAGCTGACGCCGGAGGAAGCCGCCGAAACCCCCGACGTGGAGCATCCCCTGGTGCGGACGCACGAGGATACCGGGGCCAAAGCTATCTATTTCAATCCAAACCGCACTGACCGGATCGTCGGCATTGAGCGCGGCGAGGGCGATGCGCTGCTGGATCAGCTCTATGCCCACGTCACGCAGCCCAAGTACCAGTACCATCACCGCTGGCGCCTAGGCGATCTGCTGCTCTGGGACAATCGCTGTCTGTTGCACGCGGTCAATACCGACTATCCGGTCGGCGAAGTCAGGCGGCATCAGCGCATTCTGCTGCAAGGCGGCGTCCCGGCTTGAGGCAGCCGCCGAGGCTGGCCACCGGCGCGCCTCACGCGATTCGTTCGCTGCCCCTGATCTGGGTCCGGTGCATGACCCGGCGGGCGTCCTGCTCGAAGCCGTCGCGGCGATGCAGCACCGAGAGATTGTGCCAGATCAGGAGATCGCCTTCGCGCCACCGCTGCGTCCAGCAGTGCTCGGCACGGGTTGCGTGCGCCCAAAGGCGATCCAACAGCACCTCGCTGTCCTCGACGCTGAGGCCGACGACGTAGCTCAGCGGACGCCGGCCGAGAAACAGGGCCTTGCGGCCGCTCGCGGGATCGGTGCGGACCAGCGGGTGACGGGCCCCTGGTGTCTGACGCACGTCGGTGACCTGCTGATAGCCCTTGCGCAGCATGCCGGCGCTGTTGTGCGAGGCGTCATGCACCGCCCACCCACCCTCGACCGCCGTTTTCAGGTCGGGTGGCAGGGTCTCGTAGGCCGCGTACATGTTGGCGAACGAAGTGTCACCGCCGGCCGGCGGTACCTCCAGGGCGTACAGCACGGCCGCCATCGGCGGCACTTCGACATAGGTCATGTCGGCATGCCAGACGGCTTCGCCATAACCGAGGTTGCCCTTCGGCACGCCATCCTCGACGACGTTGGAGATGACGTTGATGTCGGGAAACTCGGGCAGGAAGGGCGCGCCATAGGGATTGGGGCCGGGCGGATCAAGCTCGCCAAGGCCGCGGCTGAAGCGCAACAGCTCACGATCGCCAATCGTCTGGCCGCGCAGACGCAGCACCAGATGCCGGGCCAGCGCCGCGCCGAGCCGCTCCATCTCCGCGGTGGGGACCGGCCGGCTGAGATCGAGGCCGCCGACCTCAGCGCCCAGGGCGGCATCGAAGGCACGCACTTCAAGCTGGCTCACTGTTGCCGCCTCTTCCGCCGATCAATTGAAAGCGTTAATCCGGCGCGGCCGCTCATTCGACCCAACGCACGAATTCACCGTTGTCCCACTCGCAGCGGCCCCAGGTCTCGTCATCGCGCAGGCAGGAGCCGATTCCGTGCATTTTTCCATGCACGAACGGGCCTTTGTAACGATTGCCGTTGGTATAGAAGGCGGTGCCGATGCCGTGCGGCTCGCCGTTCTCGAACGGACCTTCGTAGCGGTTGCCGTTCTGGTAGTGGAAGACGCCAATGCCGTGCATCTTGTCGTCGACGAATTGGCCCTCGTACCAGTTGCCGTCGGGAAAGGTCCTGACGCCGACGCCGTGCATCTTGCCCTCGAAGTACTTGCCCTCATAGCGGCTGCCGTCGGGCGCGGTATAGATGCCAAAGCCGTGGGGTATATTGTTCTGATACTCGCCGTAGTAGCGGGTCCCATCGGCGAAATACTGCGAGCCCGCGCCGTGACGCTTGCCGCCTTCCATCTGCCCGACGTAGTAGCTGAGGACCTCCTTGTCGTTGTCGCCAAGACTCCAGGTCGCCTTGCCCCGTCCCCTGGCCTTGTCGTCGACACACCGGCCACTCCACTGCACCACCTGGTTCGGCACCGGGTTGGCGGTCCAGACCATGCAGCCCGTCGCCGGGTCCTTTTCCCACTGACCTTGCGCCGCCGTCGGCAACGCCAGGACAAGAAGGATGACGACGATCAACCAGCGCATGCGGTCCCACCTAGCGGCGTGCACATGGCCCCCCTCGCCCGAGGGCGGTGTGCCTGTGGCGTCCGACTTTCCGTTCCGTCGATTTGGCGCCGGACCATTCTAGGGTTCGCGAATCTCGGTCTCAAGCATCATAGCAAATGGAATTATTCAGTGGCTACCATATTGCATTACTCCGCCAAACGTCGACCTCGACGACGCCTCGCGACTGGACAATTAACGCAGCCTCGCGCACCCTGGAAAGAGAAATTCGTGGGAGTGGTCAGAGGGTTTGCAAAAAGGCCGAGTCATGGTGCGAGCGGGGGGCGCACTCGCGAGCTACGACCCTGAACCGTTTTATTGCGAAATGCTCGGCGGCGCCGAGGTGCCGGCGACCCACACGGCCGAGGTCCGTAACCGTCTTAACCGCATAAGCGTTCGCCAGCTGCGCCGCCGCAGCCGGCTGAGCGAGCGCGAACTGTTCAACCTCGGCATCACCTTCACCGTCTACACCGACCGGCTGGCCATCGATCGCGTGCTGCCATTCGACGTCATCCCGCGCATCCTGTCGCGTGAGGACTGGCGCATCGTCGACAGCGGCGTGACCCAGCGGGTTCGCGCCATCAACCTGTTCCTGCACGACATCTACCACGACGGCAAGATACTCAAGGACAAGGTGGTACCGTCCGACCTGGTGCTCGGCCACGCCAACTACCGGACCGAGATGCGCGGGGTGAAGTTGCGCCACGGCACTTACGTGCACATTGCCGGGATCGATGTGGTGCGCGGCCGCGACGGCCAGTTCCACGTCCTCGAGGACAACGCGCGCGCACCTTCCGGCGTCTCCTATGTGGTCGAGAACCGGCACCTGATGCAGCGCGCCTTTCCCGACCTGATGGAGAACCTGCGTATCCGGCCGGTCTCGGACTATGGTCTCAGGCTGCGCCAGACCCTGAACCAGGTCTCGCCCACGCGCACGGCCGAACCGCAGGTCGTGCTGCTGTCGCCGGGGGTCTTCAATTCGGCCTATTTCGAGCACATCTTCCTGGCCCGCGAGATGGGGGCGCCGCTGGTCGAGGGGCGCGATCTGCTGGTCGAGAACGACCGCGTCTTCATGAAGACCACGCACGGATTAGAGCGGGTCGATGTCGTCTACCGCCGCATCAACGACGACTTTCTCGATCCCGAGACGTTCCGCGCCGACAGCATGCTGGGCGTGCCGGGGCTGATGCGCGCCTATGCCAAGGGCAACGTCGCGCTCGCCAACGCCGTCGGCACCGGCGTCGCCGACGACAAGGCCGTATACGCCTATCTGCCGCGGATCATCCGCTATTACCTCGACGAAGAGCCGATCCTGGCCAATGTCGAGACCCACATCTGCCGCGAGAAGGAGGGCCTCCAGTACACCCTCGACCACCTCGCCAAGCTGGTGGTCAAGCCGGTCGGCGAGGCCGGCGGCTACGGCGTCGTCATCGGCCCCCGCAGCAGTCGGCGCGAACTTTCCGAACTCGCCGAGAAGCTGCGGCGCGATCCGGCCAACTACATCAGCCAGCCGATGATCGAGCTCTCGGTTTCGCCGACGCTGGTCGAGGACGGCGTCGAGCCACGGCACGTCGACCTGCGCCCTTTCGCCGTCACCGGCAAGGACGTCTGGGTGCTGCCGGGCGGCCTGACCCGGGTGGCGCTGACCAAGGGTTCGCTGATCGTCAACTCAAGCCAGGGCGGCGGTACCAAGGACACCTGGGTCTTTGATTAGCACGCACCATCAGCTCGCCCGGTTCGCCGAGAATGTGTTCTGGCTCGCCCGCTACATGGAGCGGGCGGAGAACCTGGCCCGCATTCTCGACGTCACCGAGAGCTTCGCCCGCGACCAGCGCGGCGGACCGGAGTGGCTGCCGGTTCTGCAACTGCACGCCGACGAGGCCCGCTTCGCCGAGCGTCACGACGCGGCGACGGCCGCGGCGGTGAGTGCGTTTTACGTGCTCGATCGCGAGAACCCGACCTCGTTCGTCTGGGCGGTGCGCACGGCGCGCGCGAACGCGCGCTCGCTGCGTCACCTGATCAGCACCGAGATGTGGCTGCAGCTGAACGTGTTCTACAACGAGGTCTCGGCCTTGCAGCAGCGCGACGTTGCGCTCGACAACCTGTCCCGGCTCTGCAGCCGCTTGAAGGAGGGCTGCCAGACCCACACCGGCATCATCGAAGGCACGCTCTACCGCGACGAGGTCTGGCGCTTCTATCAGCTCGGCAAGTACATCGAGCGTGCCGATCAGACCTCGCGCCTGTTGGATATCACCTATCACCGACTGATCAACGTCGAGCTGCAGCAGGGCTCGCCGCCCGACGTCAGCCAGTGGAACGCCCTGTTGCGCTCGGCCGCCGGCTATCAGGCGTACCGGCGCACCCATCCCCGCGGCCTGTCGCCGGAGACCGTTGCCGCCTTCTTGATCTATGACGAGTCGTTCCCGCGCTCGATGGCCACCTGCATCGGCGACGTCGCCCGTCACTTCCAACACCTGAACGAGACGCACGGACTGACCGTGAGCCGCCAAATTTCCGCCCTTCTGCGACGGCTCAAGGGTCAGACCATGCGCCGCGGCAAGCGCCGGCCGCGGCGCAGCCCGGACAAGCTGCACGAGTTCGTCGACGACTTTCAGTTGCAGCTGATGCTGCTGACCGAGGAGATGGGCCGGACCTACTTCGCCCACGAAGCGGGCTAGCGGCGTTTTCGTGTCAGCGCGGGCATGCGCGCCGTTCCGTTTTGCCCGCGGCCTCGTATAGGATGAGGCGGAGATCCTGGCGGCGCCCGAGCGGCAAGCCGCCAAGGGCCACGGCCGCAGCAGGGAGGTTCACCCCATGTCGATCGCAACCGAGACAAAGCCTTCGGCGCTGAGCGTGCACAAGCTGCACCCGGCCATTGGCGCCGAGGTGCGCGGGCTCGACCTGCGCCGCCCGCTCAGCCCCGAGGTTGTCCAGGCAGTGCACGAGGCCTGGATGCAACACCTGGTGCTGGTGTTCCCGGAACAGCCGGTGAGCGATGCCGAACAGATCCGCTTCGCCCGCCACTTCGGCGATCTCGAGGTGCACCATCAGAACATCATCCGCTCGGCCGCCGCGCCGGAGATTTTCCGCGTCTCCAACGTCGACGAGAACGGCGAACTAATGCCGCCCAAGCACCCGACGGTGGCGCAGCTGCTGACCACCCTCTATTGGCACACCGACAGCAGCTTCCGTCCGGTGCCCTCGATGGGCTCGATCCTGCACGGCATCGAAGTGACGCAGAAGGGCGGCGGCGAGACCTGCTTCACCAACATGTACGCCGTCTACGAGGCCCTGCCCGCGCCCCTGAAGCGGCAGATCGAGGGCCGCAAGGCCCGGCACGACTTCGGCTACCTGGGTAAGCTGGCGGCGATCAAGCCGCTGAGCGAGGAGGAACGCCGGGCGATGCCGCCGGTCTGGCAGCCGGTGGTGCGCCGCCATCCGGTGACCGGGCGGAAGTCGTTGTACATCAGCCCCATTTACAACGATGCCATCGAGGGCATGGCCGATGACGAGGCCGTTGATTTGGTCCGCGAGTTGGCCGAGTTCGCCGGCCGGGACGAGTTCGTTTACCGTCACCGCTGGCGCACGCATGACATCGTCATGTGGGACAACCGCTGCACCATGCACCAGATCACCCCTTACGATCCGACCGAGCGGCGCATCATGCACCGCGCCACCATCGTCGGCGACGGCCCGGTGATCGCCGCCTGAGGACCGCCGGCCTCCGAACTTGCCCGCTTGGCGCATCGGCCATCAGGAGAGATTCGCCATGAGCAACTGTGTGCACGATCACGGCCGCTGGGGCGCGGGCGATCAGCTCGGCGCCGGCCACCTGTTGACGCCCGAGGTGACGCTGGCGGCGCTGCGCTGCGTCAAGCACGGTCGGATCTACGACATGAGCCGCGTCATCGAGACCGGGGCGCCGCGCATCGCCCCGGCGCAGTCGGCCTACGTCATCAGCGCCGCGGCCCGCTCGGAGGACGGCCGCCGGCGCCGCCTGGCCATGGGGGCAACCAACGAGCCCGGCGCCAACCTGGAGCGGGTCGAGATGACCATGCATGTCGGCACGCATATCGATGCGCTGGGTCATTACACCATCGGCGACCGCATGCACGGCGGCTACAGCCAGGCCCAGACCATGGGCGAGCTGGGCCTGGAACGGCTCGGCATCGAACACGCGCCGGCCTTCGTCACCCGCGGCGTCGCCGTCGACCTCTCCGGCCTCGACGGCGCCGCCTACCTGGAAGCCGGCCGCGCCGTCGGCAAGGATGACATGCGCCGCGCCCTCGATGCCGCCGGCATCGACCTCCAGGCCGGCGATGTGGTCTGCATTCATACCGGCTGGGGTCACCTGTTCATGGCCGACAACGACCGCTACGTCGCCGGCGAACCGGGTCTCGACCTGGAAGCGGCGGAGTGGCTGACGGCGCAGGATGTGGCCGCGATCGGCGCCGACAACATGGCGGTCGAGGCGATCCCGGGGACCAGGCACCCCGAGGTCATGATGCCGGTGCACCAGCACTGCCTGGCCGAAGTCGGCGTCTACCTGATCGAGAACCTGGTCATCGAGGAGGTGCTCAAGGACGGCTTCAGCACCTTCTGCTTCGTGCTCCTGCCGGTCAAGTTCAAGGGCGCCACCGGCTCGCCGGTGCGGCCGATCGCATTGGTTTGATCCCGAGCCACTTGCCGACTATGTTGGCCGAAAGGAAGGAGGCCTCATGCCGCGCAAGCCGAACTACCGCTTCGAGCGCCAGGAGCGCGAACGTGTGAAGGCGGCGAAGAAGGCCGCCCGCCAGGAAGCCAAGCGCAAGAAGACCGACGAGAGACGGCAGGCGAATGTCGAGCCCGATGCTGAGCCCGCCGATGCCGAGCCCGGCCTGTCCGAACGGGACGAGTAGACCCGGGACGCTGACGCGCAGGAGCATCGACAGGCCGCTCGCCTGATACGCCCGGCGCTGCCCTAGATCAGAGGCGGTAGATGAGACGCTCTGAGCGCGCCTCGGGCCGACGCACCTTATACGGCCACTCTCGCCGGATCGGCCGCCGCCTAGCCGCGCATGCGTTCGCCGGCGGGGTCGAACAGCGGCTCGGTGTAGAGCGTCGCCGGCCGCCGCTCACCTAGGATCTCGATCTCGAAGCGGGCACCCTCCTCGATCATCGACCGCGGCACGAAGCCGAAGGCGACCGACTTCTCGACGAAGTGGGCGTAGCCGCCGGAAGTGACGAAGCCAACGACCTCACCGTCGCGCCAGATCGGCTCGTCGGCCCAGACGTCGGCGTCGGCGGCCTCGACGACGAAGCTCGCGAGCCGGCGTTCCGGCGGTGATGCGCGCTCGGCGATGGCGGCGTCGCGACCGATGAAGTCGTTCTTCCTGAAGCTGATGAAGCGGTCGAGTCCGGTCTCGGCCGGGGTGTAGTCGGGCCGGTACTCGCGCAGCCAGGCACCGAAGCTCTTCTCCAGGCGCAGCGACATCATCGCCCGCATGCCGAAGGGCTTCAGGCCCAGATCGCGGCCGGCCTCCGCCAGTTGCTGGTAAAGCGCCACCTGGTGCGCCGGATCGACGTAGATCTCGTAGCCGAGGTCGCCGGTGTAGGTGATGCGGGCAACGATCGCCGGGATCAGGCCGACCTCGATCTCTTCCACCGAAAGCAAGGGAAAGGCCTCGCGCGAGACGTCCGCCCGCACCAGCCGCTGCAGCAGCGCCCGCGCCTTGGGCCCGGCGATCTGGAAGCCGAGGCGGGCATCGGAGACATTCCTGACACTGACGCCGCTGGCAGGCAGATGCGCTTCGAACCAACGCATGTGATAGGCCTGGGCGGCGTAGGAAGCGGTCAGCTGGAAGCGCTCGGACCCCAGCCGCGCGATCGTGAAATCGCCGATCAGCCGGCCTTTCGGATTCAGCATCGGCGTCAGCACGATCCGCCCCTCGCGCGGCATGCGCCCGGCGAAGATCCGGTTGAGCCAACCCTCCGCCTCCGGCCCGCTGACCTCGTACTTGCCGAAATTGTGGATCTCGTTGATGCCGACCGCCGTGCGCACGGCCCGGCATTCCGCCGCCACCGGCCCGAAGGCGTTGGAGCGGCGGAAGCTCGGCGTCTCCTCCAGCGCTTCGCCCTCGGGCGCGAAATAGTTCACCACCTCCATGCCGTGGCTGTGGCCGAAGACGGCGCGCTGCGCCTTCCAGATGCCGTAGGCCGGAGTGGTCCTGAGCGGACGGGCCGCCGGCAGCTCCTCGTTCGGATAGGCGACGGCGAAGCGCCGCTGGTAGTTCTCGACCACCTTGGCGCGCGCATAGGGCGTGGTCGTGTAGCTGCCGAAACGGGCCACGTCCATGGCGAAGACGTCGCGTCCCGGCACCCCCTCGACCATCCATTCCGCCAAAGTCAGGCCGACGCCGCCGCCCTGGCTGAAGCCGGCCATCACCGCGCAGGCGGTCCAATAGTTGCGCAAGCCCGGCACCGGCCCGACCAGCGGGTTGCCGTCCGGAGCGAAGGTGAAGGGGCCGTTGATCACCCGCTTGATGCCGGCTTCGGCCAGGCACGGATAGCGCCTGTAGGCCGCCTCCAGCGGGCCGGCGATGCGGTCGAGCTTGTCGGGGAGCAGTTCGTGGCCGAAGTCCCAGGGCGTGCCGTCGACCGCCCAGGGATCGCAGTCCTGCTCGTAGATGCCCAGCACCAGGCCGCGGCCCTCCTGGCGCAGATAGGTCTCGCCGCCGGGATCGATGACGTGCGGTACCTCGCCGTCACGCTCGTAGACCACCGGAATGTCGTCAGTGACCAGATACTGGTGCTCCATCGGATGCAGCGGCAGGGCCAGGCCGACCATGGCGCCGACCTCGCGGGCCCACAGGCCGCCCGCGTTGACCACGTGCTCGGCGATGATGATGCCCTGTTCGCAGACCACCTCCCAGGAGCCGTCGGGCCGGGGATTGGTCTCCAGTACGCGGTTGCGCAAGTAGATCTCGGCCCCCTGCTGGCGCGCGGCGCGGGCGTAGGCATGCGTCGTGCCCGAGGGGTCGAGATGGCCGTCCAATGGGTCGTAGAGGGCGCCGATGACGCCATTGGTATCGACGATGTCGCAGCGCCGGCGGATCTCCTCCGGCCCGATGATCTCCGTATCCAGACCCATGTGCCGGTGCTTCGCCCGCTCGGCGCGAAGATGGTCCATGCGATCGGGGGTCGTCGCCAGGGTGATGCCGCCGACGTGATGCAGCCCACAGGACTGGCCGCTGATCTCTTCCAGCTCGCGGTAGAGGCGGATCGTATAGCCCTGCAGCGCCGCCATGTTGGTATCCGCGTTCAAGGTGTGGAAGCCGCCGGCGGCGTGCCAGGTCGAGCCCGAGGTCAGCTCCGAGCGCTCGATCAGGACGGCGTCCCGCCAGCCGAACTTGGTCAGGTGGTAGAGCACGCTGCAGCCGACGACGCCGCCGCCGATCACCGCCACCCGGACTTGGCTCTTCATCGCATCACCTCCGCCCCCGGGGGCCGCTCGTGACCCCTGGCCGACACCGGCCCATTCTTGCCGGGCCGATGCTAGCGGCGCAATGCGGGGCGAAACGGTTTTCGATCGCCACTTGCTGGCGCGAAAGCGACGCCGCTATCGGCGGGCGTCAGGCGATCTCGGCAGGCGCGTCCTAAAACATCGAAGCGGCCCCGGCGCCGTTGGCGAAGCGGCCGGGGCGGACGGCGCCCTGATTTGAGGACCGACCGCGAATGTCGCTGACCGGAGGTAAGCGCGCTGTCGCGCAGAGATCGCGAGTACGAGGAAATTTTCTAGGCGTTGTCGGGCAAGACTTACGACAGCCGGATTCTGCGGCCGCGCGGTCTCGACGTCCGCTCTAGCCGGCACCGGACATTGACGCCGATCCTCTTGCTGTCGAGTTTTGCGCGTATGGACGACCGAACCGGGATCGCTCAGTTGTCGTTCCCGGACAGATCCCTCTGGTGCTTTCCCAGCAGATCGTCGACGGCTTCCAACAACAGGTCGTGCTGAGTTACCCGGGTTCCGCGCTTGGTGTCGAGAATTGCGGCCAGAAGCTTCAGCTTCAGCCAAGTCGCCGGTGAGAGGCGCAAGGTCTGACCTTTCAACCGGGGAGGCGTCTCTGCCTTTGGCTTCTTCATTGCGACTTTCACCGATTCCTTTCCCAACGCAACAACATAGCTGGATCCAGCCTGACCGACGGGGACCGATCCAGTCGCAGCCGACGTTGGCCTACCGCTGGGGCGCAGCCTCTACCGGCAGTTTGACGCTCGATCTCGGCAGCATCGGGGCATCATCTAGCATCTATGCATCTTGAAAGCAATCAATGAATATTTGTTCAAAGAAAATAATATTTCCATTTATCTACCGGTGTGCTAGGTTTAGCCACTGTGGAAGACGATCCGGCGCCACGGCATCTTCTTCGCGGCCTGTGCCAGATGTGGGCGCGACGAGATTCTTCGGACAGATATAGCGGTGGAATTCGACGGGCATGCGGCCGGATCGGGTGCTCGCAACCGCGCATTATGGAAAGCCTATGACAATGAAGAAGCAAGACATTAAGACGTTCGTGTGGGGCGTGGCCGCGGGCGGCATTGCCCTGTCGATTGTGCTGTTCGCTACCGGCTTTGCCGTCAGGAGCGATACCGCCGAGCAGAACGCCAGGATGATGTCGCAGTCGGCCGTGGCCGAGAGCCTGGCGAAAATCTGCGTCGCCCAGTTCGAGGCAGCGGCGGACAAGGACACGAAGCTGGCCGCGCTGAAGAAGATCGATGGCTGGCAACGCGGCGGCTATGTCAATGAACAAGGATGGGCCACCATGCCCGGCAGCGACGCTGGCAGCAGCCAGGTAGCGGCCGCGTGTGCGGTGCTCCTGACGAAGATGCCAAGCTGAGCCCGATTGCGCATGGACCGCTTGTTGGAGCGCGGAGATCCAATGCCGTGAGGAAGCTGCAGCTCGCCGCGGACGCCGGCGACGCCGGCGCCCAGTTCAACCTGGGGGTGATGCTGCATGGCCGGCCGGATGGCGCGGATCAGGCGGCCGGGCGCAACCGCGCCGAGGCCATCGACTGGCTGCTGAAGTCGGCTTTACAGGGGCTGCCGCGCGCCCACGCGAAACTCGCCGAGGTCTATGGCAGCGCGCCGCTCGCCGCGGGCGACGAGGTGCGAGCCTGTACTTGGTTCCTGGTCGCCACCACCAGCACCAGCGGCATACATCTCCATCGTGCGAAGACCGAGTATGATCGCCTGATCGCGCGGCTCCGTCCGGGTCAGCTCGAAAAGGCGAAGCGTGAGGCAAGAGCCATCGTCAAGGCGCTGCGGGAGCGCGCCGCCAGTGCCGCCTGATGGCGCTGGCCGGACGCTCGCGGGCCAGGATGGCGCAAGGCGATGAGGCGTCGCGTGGAGACGGTATGAGCGACCGGAATGACACGCAGAACATGGCGGTGTTCTGCGACTTTGAGAACATCGCGCTTGGCGTGAAGGCCGCCAATCACACCGCCTTCGACATCGCCAAGGTGCTGGAGCGGCTGCTGCTCAAAGGCAATATCGTCGTCAAGAAGGCCTATTGCGACTGGACACGCTACAAGGAGTTCAAGGGGCCGATGCACGAGGCGGCGTTCGAGCTGATCGAGATCCCGCATGTCCGCATGGCGGGCAAGAACTCGGCAGACATCCGCATGGTCGTGGACGCCCTCGACCTCTGTTACACCAAGCCGCACATCGACGCCTTCGTCATTGTCAGCGGCGATTCCGACTTCTCGCCGCTGGTCAGCAAGCTTCGCGAGAACGACAAGATGGTGATCGGCGTCGGCGTGAAGAACTCGACCTCTGACCTGCTGACCTCGAACTGCCACGAGTTCATCTACTACGACGACCTCGTACGGGATTCAGAAAAGCAGGTCGGCAACCGCCGCAGGCGGTCGATCGGCAAGGCTCCGAGCAAGGCCCCGCAGGACGGGAAGGAAGATCGCAAGCAGGCCGCGTTCGACCTGGTGCTGGAAGTGATCGACGATCTGTCGAAGGAACGCGGCGCCGAAGAAAAGCTTTGGGGCTCGATGGTCAAGCAGACGCTGAAGCGGCGGCGGCCCGGATTCAACGAGGGCTACCACGGCTTCCGCACCTTCGGCATGCTGCTGGAGGAAGCCGAGGCGCGAGACCTCTTGGAGCTGGAGCACGACGAGAAGTCGGGCGGCTACATCATCCGCAGCCTCTCCCGGGACGACTGAAGTTTCGGCCGGCGAGACTGCGGCGCAGGACGGACCACCCTGTAGCGCCTGAAAGCCGTACTGGCCGCACGGCCATGTTGAGCGCCGCACCAGGCGTCCAAATTGCAATTTCACTGTGGACGGCTTATGTATCTGTTGTCAGCATATTTGAGATACGCGGCGTATTTCGCTTCGTCATTTCGACCTAGTCGTCATACCCCTCGAAACTTGAACGGCTGAGAGATGGCCGCGCGTCCTGCGCGGCCGATCCAAGAACCTGCTGAAGGATATGACAAATGATGACTGGAACCGTGAAGTGGTTCAACGCCGCGAAGGGCTTCGGCTTCATCACGCCTGACGAGGGCGGCAAAGACGCCTTCGTGCATATTTCCGCGCTGGAGCGCGCCGGCATTTCCGGTTTGAACGAGGGGCAGCGCGTCTCCTACGACCTGCAGCCGGGCCGCGACGGCAAGACTTCTGCGGACAATTTGCGCCTGGTCGACTGAGCCGGGCAAAATTCGCGCGAAAGGGCCCGCCTCGCGCGGGCTCTTTTGTATTTCAGACAGTCGCATCCGCGACCCGAAAGGAGGGACGCCATCGTTACCGTTTATGTACGTGACAACAACGTCGATCAGGCGCTTCGCGCGTTAAAAAAGAAGATGCAGCGGGAGGGCATGTTCCGCGAGATGAAGCGGCGACGGCATTACGAGAAACCCTCCGAACGCCGTGTCCGCGCAGCCGCGGATTCGGCCCGCAGGCGGCGCAAGCTGCAGCGCAAGCAAGCACAGCGGGAAGGCCTGATCGCGCGCCGACCGGGCCGCGTGGCGCGGTAGGGCGATTGCTTGTGTTTGCACTTCGGCTGCGCCACCGTAAGCATTGGCCATCGCGCGGCGCCGCCTGCCGGGCAGTGGCGACGCAACGGTGAGCGCCATCCTGCCGCGATACCGCCGCGGCGCGGCGTGGCCAGCGGTCGGCGTGATGGCAGCAGGCCACGATTCTATCGGCCCTTTCGATGCGCACGGCGCCCGGCATGACCACGAGGTAGCGGCGCGCGCCTCCGCTTCCAACAGCCGGACAGCCCGCCTAGACGAGGCATGGAGGCAGCGATGATCGAGTCCCTTCTGCTCACTGCCTCACGTGTCATCACCTTCGCGCAGCAGCAGCGCCTGACGAATGCGAGCAGCTTTTTCTTTGAGCGCGACGAACGGTTGTTCCTGGTGACGAGCCGGCACGTGCTGATCGATGAGCCGAGCAAGCATTTTCCGGACCGCATCGAGATCGATCTGCACACGGACCCAAGCGACATCGCCAAGTCCGTCGGATTCTCAATTCCGCTGTACCGCGACGGCATGAGCATCTGGCGCCAAGGTCTCGATAGCGCTGGCGAGATCGATATGGCGGTGATCGAGATCGAACGCGCTGCGCTGCCTGAGACGACCGTCTATCGCGCCTTCACGCCAAAGCATCTGCACGACCCGCTTGAGCAGGTCGAGGTTGGCACCTCGCTGCTTGTGGTGGCGTTTCCGCTTGGCTTCCATGACACGCTGCACCACATGCCCGTGGTCCGCCACGCCGTGGTCGCGTCCTCGTTCGGCCTGCGATTCCAGGGTGAGGGTTACTTCCTCACCGATGCGCGGACGCACCGGGGCACCAGTGGCGCGCCCGTGGTGATGCGCGTTTCCGAGCGGGATCCCGCGCTCGGCGGTCTACCTTGGATGCTGCTCGGCGTTCACTCCGCGCGGCTCGATGTCGGCACTCGGGACCTGAAATTGGACGAGGCCCTCGGACTGAATTGCGCTTGGTACGCCGACATTTTGCTGACGCTCACCGAAGGCTGACCTTGAGCCGCACTGGCTCGATCAACCTCGCTTGAACCGCGGACCAATCCTCGCGGACCGTCCCTCGGCTTTCTCGAAGGAAGCAGATTGAACTAACCTTGCTTCCGACGGGTCATCTCCGTTCTCCGCCGCACGTTGCACAGGTAACACCATGTTGAAGCTATGGGGACGCCCCACCTCATCGCGAACCTTGCGGGTGCTGTGGACGCTTGCGGAAATCGGCTTGGAGTACGAATTCATCCTGGCCAGCGCCACCATGGGGCCGGACGGCAGTGTCTTCAAAGGCCACCGTCCCTACGGCATCGTCGACACGCCCGAGTATCGGGCGATGAACCCCAACGGCACCGTGCCGACGATCGATGACGGCGGCTTCACACTTTGGGAATCGAATTCGATCGTCCGCTACTTGGCGATGAAGTATGCGCCCGAGCTGATGTATGGCGACAGCATCGAGGCCTTCGCCTTGGCCAGCCGCTGGATGGACTGGGACAACACCGAACTGTTGCCCGGGCTGCACGTTCTGGTCATGCAGCTGGTCCGCCTGCCGGAAGCGCAACGCGATCCGGCGGAAGCCTGCAAGGCGCGGCAGGAACTGCTGTCGCGGCTGCGGATCATCGACCAGCAGCTCGCGCAAACCCGCTTCATCGCCGGCGAGCGCTTCACCATGCGCGACATCCCGATCGGCATCCACATCCACCGTTGGCATCTGTTCGATATCGAGCGGCCGCCGCTGGCGAATCTGGCCCGCTGGTACGGCGAACTGCGTCAGCGGCCGGGGTTCCGGGCCTGGGTCGAAGACCCGGCGCACCACTTGAGCGGATAGAAGTCTCTCTACCTCGACCTTCGCCGCTCAGCGCCCGCCCTCGCCGCGCGCCTGCAGGCGGGCCCAGGCGTCGCGCAGTCCGACGGTGCGGTTGAAGACCGGGCGGCCGGGCTGGCTGTCGGGATCGAGGCAGAAATAGCCCTGGCGCTCGAACTGCACCGGCTCGGGCCCGGCCTCAGCGAGGCTCGGCTCCAGCCGGGCTTCGCCAAGCAGCTCGAGCGAGTCGGGATTGAGGTCGTCGATCATTTCGCCCTCGGCGCCCGGATCGGCGCGGCGGAACAGGTGGTCGTAAAGCCTGACCTCGGCCGGTATCGACTCGGCGGCCGAGACCCAATGCAGGGTCGCTTTGACCTTGCGCCCGTCAGGCGCATCGCCGCCCTTGGTCGCCGGATCGTAGGTGCAGCGCAACTCGACCACCGCGCCGTCGGCGTCCTTGACGACCTCGCGGCAGGTGATGAAGTAGGCGTAGCGCAGCCGCACCTCGCGGCCGGGCGCCAGCCGGAAGAACTTCTTCGGCGGCGCCTCCATGAAGTCGTCGCGCTCGATGAAGAGCTCGCGGCCGAATGGCACCCGCCGGCTGCCGGCCTCCGGCGTCTCGGGATTGTTCACCGCCTCGAGAAGCTCGCTCTCGCCTTCGGGATAGTTCTCGATCACCACCTTCAGCGGGCGCAGCACGGCCATGCGCCGCGCCGCCGTCCGGTTCAACAGCTCGCGCACCGAATGCTCCAGCATCGCCACCTCGACGGTACCGACGCTCTTGGAAATCGCCAGACGCGAGACGAAGTCGCGGATCGCCGCCGGCGGCACGCCGCGCCGGCGCAGGCCCGACAAGGTCGGCATGCGCGGGTCGTCCCAGCCGTCGACGTGGCGCTCGCGCACCAGCTGCGTCAGGAAGCGCTTCGACAGCACGGTGTGGGTCAGGTTCAGGCGCGAGAACTCATACTGGCGCGGCCGGCTCGGCGCCGGCAGGTTGTCGAGCAGCCAGTCGTAGAGCGGACGATGGTCCTCGAACTCCAGCGTGCACAGTGAGTGCGTGACACCTTCGATGGCGTCCGACTGGCCGTGGGCGAAGTCGTAGGTGGGGTAGATGCACCACGCCTCGCCGGTGCGCGGGTGGGCGCTGTGCAGGATCCGGTAGAGCACCGGGTCGCGCAGGTTGATGTTGCCCGAGGCCATGTCGATGCGCGCGCGCAGCACCCGCGCGCCGTCCGGAAACTCGCCGGCCCGCATGCGCCGCAACAGGTCGAGGTTTTCCGGCGCCGGGCGCTCGCGGTAGGGGCTGGGCCGGCCCGGCTCGGTCAGGGTGCCGCGGTACTCGCGGATCTGCTCGGCCGAGAGGTCGTCGACATAGGCCTTGCCCGTGCGCACCAGATGTTCGGCCCAAGCGTAGAGCTGCTCGAAGTAGTCGGAGGCGAAATAGAGATGTTCGCCCCAGTCGAAGCCGAGCCAGCGCACGTCGCACTGGATCGCCTCGATGTACTCCTGCTCCTCCCTGGTCGGATTGGTGTCGTCGAAGCGCAGGTTGCAGTGCCCGCCGAACTCGGCGGCGATGCCGAAGTTGAGGCAGATCGACTTGGCGTGGCCGATGTGGAGATAGCCGTTCGGCTCTGGCGGGAAGCGGGTGACGACCTCGGTCACGCGGCCCGCGTCCAGGTCGGCGCGAACGGTTTCGCGGATGAAGTCCCGCGCCGCCGCCGTCTCCACGTCACCCATTGTCGACTCTCTCCCGCATCGTTCGCCGGGCCGTTTCTGCCAGAATCTCCCGCGCAGGCCAAGCCGCCGCCGCCACCCGCGACCGGCGTTTGCCCGGACGGGAGCGATTTGGCAGACTTCGATCTCGTCTCCGCCAGGCTTTCGCCCCGCGTCGTTCGACCGGAATCGCGTCCGCAGCGTTAGACGGAGGAAGCAACCATGCTCGAGACCACGATCGCCGGCAGCCTGCCGAAGCCGGCCTGGCTGGCCGAGCCGGAGCGGCTGTGGGCGCCGTGGCGCTTCGAAGGCGAGGCGCTGTGGCGGGCGCAGTGCGACGCGGCGCTGGTGGTGCTGAAGGAGCAGGAGGACGCCGGCATCGACATCGTCAGCAACGGCGAGGTGTTCCGGCAACATTTCGTACACGGCATCCTCGAGCACATCGACGGCATCGACCATGGCAGGCGCACGACCATCGGCATCCGTGCCGACCGCTACAAGGCCGAGGTGCCGACCGTCACCGGGCCGATCCGACGCCGCCGCCCGATCCATGCCGACGAGATCGCCTTCACCCGGGCGCACACGGACCGCAAGCTGAAGTTCACCATGCCAGGCCCGATGACAATCGTCGACACCATCGCCGATGCGCACTACGGCGACCGGCCGACGCTGGCGATGGCCTTCGCCGAGGTGCTGAACCAGGAAGCGCGTGAGCTGGAGAGGCTCGGCGTCGACGTCATCCAGTTCGACGAGCCGGCCTTCAACGTCTATCTCGACGCGGTCAAGGGCTGGGGCATCGGGGCGCTGGAGCGCGCCGCCGAGGGCCTCAAGTGCAAGACCGCCGTGCACATCTGCTACGGCTACGGCATCAAGGCCAACCTCGACTGGAAGCGGACCCTGGGCGATGAGTGGGCGCAATACCGCGAGACCTTCCCGGTGCTGGCGCGCAGCCGCATCGATCAGGTCTCGCTGGAGTGCGCCGGCTCGCGCGTCCCGATCGAGCTCCTGGGCCTGCTCGAGGGCAAGGACGTCCTGGTCGGGACCATTGACGTCGCCACCGACCACGTCGAGACCCCGGACGAGGTCGCCGGCACGATCCGCCAGGCGTTGAACTACGTGCCTGCCGACAAGCTTTACCCCTGCACCAATTGCGGCATGGTGCCGCTCGCCCGTGAGCTGTCACTGCAGAAGCTGGAGGCCCTGGTCGCGGGCACGCGCCTTGTTCGCGCCGAACTTGGCGCCGGCTGAAGTTCGGTGCCGGCAGTGATGCCAGACCCGCGCATCGTCTCGCTGCTGCCGAGCGCCACCGAGATCATCGCGGCGCTGGGCGCCGGCAGGCGGCTGGTCGGCCGCAGTCACGAATGCGACTTCCCGCCCTCGGTGCGGAGCTTGCCGGTGTGCTCCCGCAGCAAGGTGGCGAGCGAACTTTCCAGCCGCCACATCGACGAACGGGTGCGCGAGATCGTCGCCAAGGGCCTGTCGATCTACGAGGTCGACGCCGAGCAGTTGCGCGAGCTTGAGCCAGATCTGATCGTGACGCAGACGCAGTGTGAGGTTTGCGCCGTCAGCGAGCAGGAGCTGCGCGCAGCGATCGAGAGTTGGACCGGACGGCAACCGCAGATCGTCTCCTTGTCGGCCGAGACGCTCGCCAGCGTCTGGGACGACATCCGCCGCTGTGCCGAGGCCCTGGGTGCCGTGGCCGCAGGCGAAGCCTTGGTGGCACGGCTGCGGGGGCGCATGCAGGCGCTTGAGGATCGACTGGCATCCGCCCGCAGCCGCCCGCGCGTGGCCTGCCTGGAGTGGCTGGAGCCGTTGATGGCGGCCGGCAACTGGATGCCGCAATTGGTCGAGATGGCGGGCGGCGAGGACGTGCTCGGCCGGCCCGACCAGGCCTCGGCGTGGCTGGACTGGAATGGGCTTGCCGCCGCCGATCCGCAAGTGATCGTCGTCCTGCCCTGCGGCCTCGACATCGCCCGCAGCCGCAGGGAGATCGTGGCACTGACGACGCACCCGCGGTGGCCGCGGCTCGGCGCCGTCAGGACCGGCCAAGTCTATCTGACCGACGGCAACCAGTACTTCAACCGGCCGGGGCCGCGGCTCGTCGAGTCGTTGGAAATCCTGGCCGAAATCCTGCACCCCGACCATATTACGGCCCGCCACCGCGGCCTCGGCTGGGAGCCGTTGTAATGGCGCCGGGCATCCGAGGAACCTGAGATGGGACTTTTGGTCGACGGCAAGTGGCACGACGACTGGTACGACACCGCCAGCTCGGGCGGCCGATTTCAGCGCTTCAGCTCGACCTTCCGCAACTGGGTGACGGCCGACGGCAGCGCCGGACCCAGCGGCGAGGCCGGCTTTCGCGCCGAGGCCGGACGCTATCACCTCTATGTCGCCTATTCCTGTCCGTGGGCCCACCGCACCCTGATCTGGCGCCAGCTCAAGGGCCTGGTGGACGCGATCTCGGTCTCGATCGCCGATTCGACCAAGGACGGCGAAGGCTGGACCTTCCGCAAGGGCGAGGGTCTGATCCCCGACGCCCTCCACGGCGCCACCTATCTGCACCAGCTCTACACCAAGGCGGAGCCGAACTATACCGGCCGCGTGCTGGTGCCGACGCTCTGGGACAAGCAGCGCCAAACCATTGTCAACAACGAGTCGTCGGAAATCATCCGCATGTTCGACCTGGCTTTCGGGAGCATCGGCGCCGGCGGACCACCACTCTATCCCGAGCCGCTGCGGGCGGAGATCGACCGGCTGAACGCGCGCATCTACGAGACGGTGAACAACGGCGTCTACCGCGCCGGCTTCGCCACGACGCGGGCGGCCTATGAAGAGGCCGTGCGGCCGCTGTTCCAGACCCTGGACGATTTGGAGGCGCGGCTGGCCAGCCGGCGCTACCTCTTCGGCGCCGAGCCGAACGAGGCGGACTGGCGGCTGTTCCCGACCCTGGTCCGCTTCGACGTCGCCTACCACGGCAACTTCAAGTGCAATCTCAAACGCCTCGTCGACTACCCCAACCTATGGGCCTACACGCGCGACCTCTACCAGAGGCCCGGCATCGCCGAGAGCATCAATTTCACGCAGATCAAGCGCGGCTACTACACTATCCGGGCGGTCAACCCGACCGGCGTCGTACCCCTCGGGCCCGAGATCGACTTCACGGCCCCGCACGGCCGCGAACGGCTGCAGGGCTGACGGCCTTGGCCGTTTCGGCGGTGCGTGGGATGCTCAGGCCACCAACGACAACCGGAACGGGAGTGTGAGATGCGGAAGCGGCGCCTCGGCAGCGGCGGCCTGGAAGTCTCGGCCCTCGGCCTCGGCTGCATGGGCATGTCCATGGCCTACGGCCAGCGCGACGACGCGCAGTCGATCGCCACCATTCACCGCGCCCTCGATCTGGGCCTGAACTTCCTCGACACCTCGGACATGTACGGCTTCGGCGCCAACGAGACGCTGATCGGCAGGGCCCTCGCGGAACGCCGCCACGAGGTCGTGCTGGCCACCAAGTTCGGCAACGTGCGCCGCGCCGACGGCAGCGCCACCGTCGACGGCCGGCCGGAATACGTGGTCGAGGCCTGCGAGGCCAGCCTGAAACGGCTCAACACCGAGGTCATCGACCTCTATTACCAGCATCGGGTCGACCCCAAGGTCCCGATCGAGGAGACGGTCGGCGCCATGGCCCGCCTGGTCGAGCAGGGCAAGGCACGCCATCTCGGTCTCTCCGAGGCCGGGCCCGAGACCATCCGGCGCGCCCAGTCGGTCCACCCGATCACCGCACTGCAGACGGAGTATTCGCTGTGGAGCCGCGAGGTCGAAGCCGAGATCCTGCCGCTCTGCCGCGAGCTCGGCATCGGCTTCGTCCCCTATGCGCCGCTGGGCCGCGGCTTCCTGACCGGCACCATCCGCTCACCCGCCGATCTGATCGAGAGCGATCGACGCCACGACCACCCCCACTTCAAGGCGGAAAATCTGCGCCGCAACGCCGCGCTTCTGGGACAGCTGGAGGAGCTGGCCGCCGCCAAGCGGGCGACCCCGGCGCAGATCGCCCTGGCCTGGGTGCTGGCGCAGGGCGATGACATCGTCCCGATACCCGGCACCAAGCGGACGAGCTTCCTGGAACAGAACATCGCCGCGCTCGAGGTGGCGCTTACCGACGACGAAGTCGCCCAGCTCGGCGACGCCTTCCCGGTCGGCAGCGCCGCCGGCACCCGCTATCCGGAGCCGCAGCTAGCCGGCCTCGGCATCTGAAGCCCGACCGGCGACGACTTCGCCTACGATGAGGGCGCCTTACCTTCGGCGCCCAGCCGCTCGCCGAGCCCTGGCCGCTGGCGGCGCGGGTTGACCAGGGTCAGGCCGAGAAAAATCACCAGGACCGCGCCCCAGACCCACAAGCTGTAGGCCTCGCCGTGGAACAGCATGCCGAAGGACATGCCTGAAATCGTCACCAGATAGCCGATCTGGCTGAAGAACACCGGTCCGGCCAGGCGGATAATCTCGAAAAACAAGACATAGCCGAGGCCCGAGACAAAGACCTGCCCGGCGATCGCCAACTCGATGGCGCCGAGCGGTACGCGTGGGACGTAGAAGTTGCCGGTCGCAAGGGTGAAAAACAGCAGCCCCAGCGCGGCTGCGGCCAGCATGCCAAGGGTCAGCGCAAGGACATCGATCTCGGCCGGCCGGCGGCGCGAGACGAAAACGTTGCCGAGCGAATAAAGCGCCGGCGTCGCGATCGCCAGCGCCACCCAGGGCGTCATTGCCGGATCGGGCAAGCCGGCCTTCGGCAGCAGGACCAGCAGCACCCCGGCAAGACCGCAGAGCAAGCCGGCGAGGCGGCGGACATTTGCCCGCTCGGAGCCCACGATCAAGGTCAGGGCGTAGGTCATCAGCGGCATCATCGCCACCACCATCGCCATGATGCCGGCTGGAATGTGACGCAAAACGACAAACATCACGATATTGGGCAGGGCCAGGCAAACCAGTCCAGTGACGGCGTAGAAGACGAAAGCCGTGCGGTCGATCCAGAACTTGCTGCGCCGCAACAGACAGACCGCCAGAATGACGGCGCCGGCGCCGGCGCACTGCCAGAAGGCATAGCCGCTGGCCGGGACCCCGTGGCCGACCGCGAATTTGGCGACGGAAAAGCTGGCCCCGCCCAGGAGCGCATAAAGCAACAACAAAAGTATCGGCCGCACCTGCACTCCCGGCGGTGGCTCCGAAGTCATCGCCGCCATCGTGAGCGAATTCCGGCGGGTAAGAAAAAGTACGCCCGCCTCGCCAGATCCCAGCGGGTGCCGGCCGGAATCGGGGCGGGCGGGCGTCGCGCCAAGTCTGGCGCATTGTGTTTCGTCGTTCGATCCGTCGTCGGCATCCGCGGGCCTGGCCTCGCGCGCTGGACGCAGACGACCATCTACTCCTCAGCTCATGTCTGGCGCGGCACGATCCGCGCATGGATGCCGTGGCGTGGCCTCAGCGTGATCGTCGGCTCGGGCGCGATAGCCTGGTCCGGCAAGGTCTCGATATGAAAGTCCTGGGCGATCCGCGCCAGGATCATTGTCGCCTCGATCTGCGCCAGGCGACCACCGATGCAGGCGCGCGGCCCGCCGGAGAACGGGAAATAGGTGTAGCCCTGGCGGTCCTTGGCGTTCTCCGGCAGAAAGCGTTCCGGGACGAACCTTTCCGGCTCAGGCCAATAGCGCGGATTGCGGTGCATCGCATAGGCACAGAGCATCACCGTGCTGCCGGCGGCGACTTCGTGGCTGCCCAATACATCGTCGCCGAGCGCCGTCCGCGACAGGGTCCAGACCGGCGGATAAAGCCTGAGCGTTTCCAGGAACACCGCCGCAGCATAGGGCAAGTTGGCGAGATCGGCGTAGGAAGGCGCCCGGCCGGCGAGGACCGTGTCGATTTCCTCGCGCAGGCGCCGCATGGCCTCGGGATGGACCGACAGCAGGTGCATGGTCCAGGCCAGCCCGGCGGCGGTGGTCTCGTGCCCGCCGATCAGGAAGGTCAAGACCTCATCGCGCAACTGGCGCGCGCTCGCCTGCGGCGAGGCCGGATCGTCGTAGGCCGCCATCAGCAACGCCAGCAGATCGTCGTGCGGGTCGGTGGCCTGCCGGCGGGCGCCGACGATCTCGGCGACGACGCCATCGAGCAGCGCCAGCGCCTTCTCGAACTCGCGCTTGCGCTTGCCCGGCAGCCGGTGCGTCAGCGTCGTCAGCGTCCAGACCCGGCGTTCGGCCTCGCGCAGCACCGTGCCAAGCGCGCGGAAGACCTGCTCGAAGCGGTCGCCCAGGCGGACCTGCAGCAGGATGCGAAAGACGATGTCCAGTGCCAGCCGCATCATCTCCTGGTTGAGCTCGCAGACGTGCCCCTCGCCGCCATTCGCCCGCCAGCGCGCCAGAAAAGCGTCGGTCACCTCGAGAACGCCGGCCGACATCGCGCGGATACGAGGGCCGTGGAAAGCCGGTTGCGCGGTGCGACGCAGCTTCAGCCAAGCCTCGCCCTCCTGCATCAACATGCTCTCGCCGAAAATCGGCTGGACCCGATGGTAATAGTCGCTCTTTCGGTAGTTGCGGAAATTCGACTGCAGGATATGGCCGACGTATTCCGGGCGATTGACCATCAAGACCCGCTCGAGGCCAAGGCGAATGGGTACGATGTCGCCGTACTCGTAGGCCGTCCGCGTAAAGAAGGCGAGCGGGTCGCGGCGGATTGCCGGCAGGTGTCCCAACAGAGGCAGCGCCTTTGGCGCGGCTAACTCCGAACCGCCGTGGATCGGCCTGCTGGCTGCGTCGACAATGGTCATCATCGTTCCCTATTTGGCCCGGGTTTCATGGCCCACTTCATGCCGATAGCGGCCGTTCGCGCCATTGGATCGTCCATTGGATTCGAGATGGCCCGAGAGCGACTCCGCGGCGGCGCCGATCAGGTGCGCAGTCAGCAGATAGTTCTCCGAAATGGCGACCCGGTAGAGATAATCCAGGCAGCTCTTGATCGAAGTCGCCGAACCGTCGATGGCGTCTTTCATGGGTAGGCTGTGGTTGAGATTCATTTAAGCCGCCTTTTGGATGGTATCCAGCAATCGTGAATGGAGAACCGGGCCGTCAATTCCGGCTTTCGCGCGCAGATTTTCGAGGACCGCTTCGCTGATGTCGAAACGCCCGGCCATGGCAAGGGTGTTACCGATCCGCCGCCGCCCGGTGCACCACGTCGGCTTGCAGCCGAGACGGTTGAGCAGCCTGGCGATGTGGACGTCGTAGACCGTCAGCACTTCTTCAATACCGAGCTCGAGGCAAAGCTCGACCAGCCCGCAGAACAACTCCCGCGAGGCCCGGCTGACGGCACCCAGACCGCCGGCCTCCTGCACCGCGCCGTCGACCGCGTACCTGCTGCCTTCCCACAAACGCGCGTGCGCCGGCGCCGGCGCCCCCGCGAGCAGTTCGTCAAAGACGTTCCGCAGCATGTAAGGGCCCGTCGTCGGCAACAACCGCCAGGTGCCGATGACGTTTCCCCGATCACCCCGGGCCAGCAGGTAGATGGGATTGAGATCGTCGAAAAGATCGCGCTCGAGACCGTCTGCCGAGCCCTCGACCCAGTTCAGCTTCTCGACGAAAACGCGATGCCGAAGGCGGTGCATAGCCTCTATTTCCTCCGGAAACTGAGACGCTTGCGCCGCGGAAATTGCTTCGATCATCGGCCAACACGCTGTTTTTGCAGTCGTTGGCCAATGCAAACACGTCAGGGGCGCTCGTCGCCATCGTAAAACTTTACGAGGGCAGCGCCGTCATCCCTGATTTCTGGAACCGAGAACCGCCGCCGGGGTCAGGGAACGATCAGGCCCATCGAAATCGCCTTCACCACGGCCAAGTGCTTGCTGTAAACGCCGAACTTCCGACAGGCATTGGTCAGGTGCTGAACCACCGTTCGCTCACTGATGGCGAGGATGCCGGCAACCTCGCTCGCCGTCTTGCCGCGTGCCGTCCACAACAGGCACTCGGTCTCTCGGGGCGAGAGCACGACATCGCTCGATCTCAGTCGCCTCAAGCGCATCGAGGCGATGAAAACGCTGGCAAGCATCATCCGCCAGCCGTGCAGGTGGTGCATCAGCGAATGGTCGACATCATCCCGGAGCGCATCGGTCGCCGCGACCAGCAAGGCAGAGACCGATCCGGGGCCGTGAATGGGAATTGCAAAGCCGCTTTGGATGCCGAACTGCGCGGCCTCGGCGTAAAACGCCGCCAGGCTTCCGGCTGGCACGCCCGAAAAAGACTGCAGCGGCCAAACCAAGGGATCGAGGTGTTGTTTTGCGTTTAAGACAGCCGGATCGACGTCACGATAAGATTTCTCGACATAACGCTTGATCCAAACGCTGGGATACGTGGTGATGCGATACGAGCTGTATTTATCCTCGTTGGGGTGAAGTTCGAGGTAGGTAAATAAATCAAAGCCCTGCGCACGCATGAAGCTCTTGAGCCCGTCCTCGAGCTCGTGCTGATCTCTGGCGCCATCCACCTCGGCGATGTAGTCCCAGAGTGCGTCGTTCACGCTTGGGCCCCACCCTTCGCCGCTCCCGGGTCGTGTTGCCAGCGGAGCAGCCGTCCTGCACGAAACCGTTCCGGCGAACGCCGCACACAACGCCGGAACCCGCAGCCATACGCCCCTCTACCCGCGCCGGACAAAAGGACAATCTTCAGACCACGCCCGACTTTTCCGCCGCCGAGCACGACAATTGGCGTATCGTCTAAATCTGGTCAAGTTAACAATGAATTGGCGGAAACTTGCAAGCGAAAGCGTCAAAATGCGAGCGCTAGCCCGACTTAAGCGGTTCGAGTGAAGATTCGGAAAAATTGCACTGGCGCGGGGTGCCGGCAGGGCGGAGTTCTGTGCTGCGCGTGTGCCTGATCCGGCGGAATAGCGGTGTAGTGCCGACCTAC
>Ga0326597_10000333_pt1 | contig 87791 bp, 75 predicted proteins | sample RVTome_12_FD_203789 | JGI IMG/M metagenome (GOLD analysis project Ga0326597, IMG submission 203789) | Soil microbial communities from uranium-contaminated site in the Upper Colorado River Basin, Wyoming, United States - RVT100D185 | ecosystem: Environmental > Terrestrial > Soil > Contaminated >...
AATGAAAACAGTCCTAATGCAGAATCAGAGACCCGCGTTTCAAAGAGGCCCTCACTCGTGTAAGGCCATTGAATTATGCCACTGTCAGTCGTCATCGTCTTTGCTTTGGACGATCGGTCCGGGAAAAAGACTCGTACCGCCCGATCCGCCTGGACCGCCGCTGCTTAAACTATCCGTCCCACCGCCCCGCCACCGGTCCCAATTAATCGGCGTCAATTGGAAGCCATCGGCCTCGTGATTCGGGATGGAGGGTCGAGAACGACTTCGGCTAGAAGAACCGGTCCCATTGGTGCAGCCGCCTCTGGAACCTCCTGTGTTTCGAAACTCTTCTTCGAGTCGGCCTTTAGGATCGCCATAATCGTTACATCGGCTGAAGGTCACGATTTGCTGTGTGGCGGGGTCGAGAATTTTAACTATTTCGAGGTCATTCCAGAAGTCAATATCTCCATTTCTCGCATCATTGTCATCTCCGCCAATTCTTCTGCCGGTCGAGGGGATGACCGTCGCGGTGCTACGTACCAGGTTTCTTATGCCTGGAATGAATCTCTGGTTTTCGGTGACGTCATTCACATCAATGCCGCCAATGCTAGTAATCCAAACCCCGACGTCTTGTCGCACCAGGATTTGTCCTGTGGCGGCATTTTTATAGGGGGTTTGGCTGAAGTGCATGTCCATTTCGTTGAATCCGCTGGTTAATGCGGCAACCTTGGATTCGACGATGTCGGCATGAATACTGATGGGGGCCTTAAAGCCGTCCTTCCAAGTGCGGATGGACAAGCCCGCGGAGGCATCGGTGATCTTGACGTTAAAGATCACATTATTCGAAACCTCAGGGCTGCCTTGGGGTTCAAACGCGGAATTCTGAAAGGCATTTTGTTTTTTAATGTAGGCTTCGTTGAGAAAGCTCGGATCTTCTATTTTTTGATACCAGAACTGGTTCCCGTCGGGTAGCGAAATGACTTCGCTGATGAAACCCGTGCCGGTGATCGCTCCGGTGATGACCGCGCCAGGGATGGTGGCGGGGTTCGTGCCCCAGGGGGCCGGACCTTCAAAAGGCAAAGGGGTAACCGTTGTGGGCGGAAGTGCACGGGGCGGGGTGCTCGGAGTATTATTGTGGCTGCCTTTGGCCGTGCTGGTGTTCAACAGAACAAAGAGTACAAAAAAGCCGATAATAAACTTTCTCAGCCTTCCATCTTGTAAATGCTTTTCAATACGTGAGTGTTTCATAAGTATCCTCTCGTTTATGCATTATTAAAAAATCGGAAAACTTAACTAAATTGTGTAGAGAAAGCGTCAAACTTTTTTAAGCCGAGTAAAAATGATTCTTATCTATCTCGATTTTTTATCATATATATTTAAGATAAGTCAAGGATTTTCATGGCTTATAAAGCTACACTTTCGTGTAGTTTTGAGATTGTTCATTTTTTGCCTTTATTTAAAATAGGCATGTCAGCCGTCTGCTCTTTTCGCCCTGATCATTGGACTGAAGGACCAAAGACAAATTTTAAGGCTGCCGTGGAATGGTCTCGACTGCTCAAATAAATGGTCTTAGTTCCGCCCTGGTCTCCCACGGAGATGTAGTTGTCTTCCCCCGCATCAAGCCCGACGATCTGTATGTGCCAATTTGCTGGATCGGCACAATCGATTTCTCCGCAAAATGCGTAGCGAAGGTGGTCATTGATGAAATCGCCGTAAACGAGATGGCGGCGGCTCAGGTCGTCGATTTTAAGTTGAGTGCTCAGGCCGCTTCCTTCAAGGGGATCGACCGTAATAGTTTTCCAGTTGCTGGGGGTGAAGCAATCCGCAGCGGTCGGGCAGAAGGCGTATTTCAGTTGGGTGTCGGCGCCATTATCGCGGTTGTCGCGATAGGTGATCTGAATCCCGGCGGCGTCCACAAAGATGGAGCTGTCCGCGCCCAGATCCCCTCCCGGTCCCGGCGTGTCGACAAAGACTTTTTTCCAATTTGAAGGGCCTTGATTGGTACAACTGGTCGGGACATTTTCATCGAAGGTGCAGCTGGCGTATTTCAATTTCGAATTGGCGTAGTAGCTGATGTGGATGTCGTTGCCCTCAATAAAGATGAAACTGGGCTGGGCATAATTGTTATCACCGAGGGTCGAGCCGCCATCGACATCCGTGACGATCCAATGGCTCGGACTCAAACAATCCACGGCAAGAGATTGGCTGCAAGTGGCGTACATGAGGGAATGCCGCATCTCCCAATCCCCATTGACGTATCTTTGATTGCGGGCGTGATAACTGATGTGGATGCGCCCATTATCGTCCACCTTGATGTAGGTATCCGTCACCCCATCGGTCGTGTCATCGATGATCACGGGTGTGGTCCATGTCCCGGTGGGATCTTTTTTGGCGTATTTTATGATATTTAAACCGTCTGTTAGGTAGTCATCTATTTCCCCCTGACTGGCGCCAAAATGAATCAAAGGGGTCTCAAAATCCCGATAGCTGACATGGAGACGGCCGGGGGTGCTTGCCCCAAGGCTTTCGATGGCCATGTTAATATCGCGGCCGAGTTTCTGGTTCGATCCGATCGCGAGGGCGGAAGGGTCGATCAATTCCTTCGTCCAATTCGTTAATTGACTACAGTCCTCCATCCCTTTGCAGAAGGCGTGTTTTGGCGCGCTGTTGGAGACGGACAAATAGGTGATATGAATCGTCCGGTCCAGATCGTTTTCGTCGATGGCAATGGTCGTGCACTCGCCGGCGTCGTTTATCGGGATCATCACGGGCACGCCGTTTTCATCGGTCTTCGGCGTGCCGTTTTCGTCCACGGCTTGTTCCGTCATGCCGTTGCCGTCCAAGATGAGGCTGACAAAGGGGGGCGTGAAGGTTTCGACGGTAAAGCTCCAGACAAAATCCGCCTCAAGCCGGTTGCCGTCCACATCTTCGATGCCGCCCTCGCCGGAATTTAAGGTGAGGGTGTAGGTTTTATCGAAAATCAGCGCCATGGCAAAGGTAATGACGATTTTTTTGCAGTCGAGGGTTTCGCATGCCGCGGATTTGAAGAAAGCCGAGGGATCGATTTGCGTGCCGGTTTCAAAGCTGGCGGGTTTCATCGCCCTGTCGAAAAGGATGCTGAGTTGTGTAAAGGCAGAGACTGCGGTCGCTTGATCCGCCGGTTCGACGGCGCTGACCTTGGGATGGATTAAGCTGCCGCTTTCGTTCCCGTCGCCATCCACGTTTTTCGCGTTGCTGCCGCTGCTGCCACAAGCGGCGGTCAGAGCGCTCAATGCAAATAAACCAAGGGCCGCGACGAAGGGTTTACAATTTCGAATAAATCGGATCAATCGAGGGTCCTCTTGATAAAATAGTCGATCATTTTATTGAATATATTATTTTTTAGTTCTGAGGCCCGTGAGATACGCTACCATAATAAGGAAATAAATTGAAATGCAAAACTGATTGAAATAAAAGATTATCTATTTTATTTAAAAAATATCAACCTGTCAAGTGTACGCTTTTTCAGCCCGTATTGTCATGGGGCAGACTCCGTGGAGCGTGAGGAGAGGCGTAGCGATCGACCCGAGAGATGGATTCCCATTGCCTCATTGAGCGATTATTTTAAAAAGCGCTCCCCTGTAATCGATGACGTAGAGTTCTCCCGCTTCATCCTGCCCAAAGGCGCTGATGGCCCGGTTCGTCTCCAGAAGCAGACGGGCGTCGCTCGCTTTTCTGTCCCGGTAACGCAACATCCAGATCCGTCCATTCCCGTAATCCCCATAGAGGTAGGCGCCGTTTAATCCTGGAATGGCCCTTCCGCGGTAGACGTAGCCGCCGATGACAACTGTCCCTTCCGAACGGGGATAGTCAAATATAGGCATTTCTAGTTTGCTCTTGTCGCAGATGGGATTCACCCCTGGCGTACAGATTGTGCCTTCCATAATATTCCAGCCATAGTTTCGTCCCCTTCGCACAATATTAATCTCTTCCCGCTTGTTTTGTCCAACATCGCCGGCATAAAGATCGCCGCCTTCCGAATCGAAAGAAAACCGCCAAGGGTTCCGGAGACCGTAGGCCCAGATTTCGGGGGGGATTCCTTTTTGCGCTGCATAGGGATTGTCTTGTGGAATGGCATAAGGCCGCTCCCCATCTTTGCGGTCGACGTCGATTCGAAGCATCTTGCCGAGCAGGGTCTTTAGATTTTGGCCGTTGCCCTGTGGATCGTCGCCCGCGCCCCCGTCGCCCATGCCAATGTAGAGCATACCCTCCGGTCCGAAAGCGATTTGCCCGCCGTTGTGATTGCCGAAGGGCTGCGGAATTTCCAGTAAACGGCGCTCCGTCGCGGGATCGACTCTTTCGAGCCGGGCATCCGCCGTAAATTCCGCGATAACGGTTCGGAGTCCCTTTTCGGATGCCGTATAGTTGACGAAGAGACGACGGTTTTTGGAAAAATGGGGATGAAAGGCCAGACCCAAAAGGCCTTTTTCCCCGCCCGAGGCCACTCGTTTTCGGATGTCGAGAAAAGGCTTTTTCTCAAGAACGCCCTTTTTTAGAACCCGAATCCGGCCCGCTTGTTCGACGATGAAGAGCCGCTGGCTTCCGTCGCCCGCCACGCTTAAGCCCACAGGATCCGTAAGCCCGTCACCAATCTGTTCCAAAGCGATCTTGATATGATTAGAAGGGTCTGGAGGGGGTGTTGCAATGGGTGAGGCCGCCGCAATGGCGTGAAATATGTTTGAAACTGCAAAGGCCAGCATTAAGAACAGCGGTCTTCGGAATAGAAACATGGTTTTTCCTTCATCCGTAATTTTGGGGGGTGAGTTTAGAGTATGAAATAGAGGAAGCCTCTGTCAATTGGGACGTGCGAGGCAGCAAGCCCTATAGGCGCCGCTTTGCCTTGACAGCGGTCGCTCCCTTGCCCTAGAGTGTGGCCGGAATGAATATTGTCTACTTCGATTTGGAGACACAGAAGAGTGCGGAGGAAGTCGGCGGATGGTCGAATAAGCATCTGATGCGCGTCTCCTTTGGCGTGAGCTATTCCACGCAAGACGACCAATTTAAGGGCTATGAAGAGGGCGACATGCCCGCCTTGCTCGCCGAACTCTCCGCCGCCGACCTCGTGATTGGATACAACATCATCGGTTTCGATTATCCTGTCCTTTCGGCCTATACCCAACGTGATTTTTCGACACTCCCCACCCTCGATTTAATGGCCGACCTCCGCGCGACATTGGGATTTCGCCTCAAACTCGATAATCTTACCTCGGCTACATTAAAATCTGGAAAATCGGCGGAAGGCCTCATGGCGATCCAATGGTTTCAAGAAGGGAACTTTGGGAAGATCGCCCTTTATTGCAAAGAGGATGTCCGAATTACCCGCGACCTGCACCGCTTCGGCTGCGAGCACAAGTTCGTCTATTATACGGACAAGTGGAATCGCACGCACAAGGCCCCGGTGACCTGGTCTCTCGCCCGGTCTCCCGGAGGACCGGCGTGATTCCCTATCCTAAAATCGACCCCGTTTTTTTTCGCATCGGCCCGCTGGCTTTTCGCTGGTATGGGATGATGTATGCCCTCTCTTTTTTCTCCGCGATTTTTATCATCCGTACGGTCGCCTTAAAAAAGAAACTCAAGATTACGCAAGACGAGATTTCGGATCTCATGCTCTATGCCGCCTTGGGGGTTATTTTAGGCGGTCGGCTGGGCTATGTTTTTATCTACAATCCGGCCTTTTATCTCCTCAATCCCGCAAAAATCTTTGCCGTATGGGAAGGGGGCATGTCCTTCCATGGCGGGATGATCGGGGCCATCTTCTGTGGAATTCTTTATTGTAAGCGGCGCGGTTTCGATGTGTATGCGGTGGCCGATGTCGCCATCGTCAGCGTACCCGTGGGGCTGGGCTTCGGGCGTATCGGAAACTTTATCAATGGCGAGCTTTACGGTCGGGCGACCGATCTGCCCTGGTGCATGGTGTTTCCCCAAGGGGGCGATCTCTGTCGGCATCCCTCTCAACTCTACCAGGCCGGCCTCGAAGGTGCGGCGCTGTTTTCGATTCTTTGGTTTTTCTCTAAAAAAGACTTAGCCCCCGGTGTGGTCTTTTGGTTCTTCATCTTGTTTTATGGGCTCTTCCGTTTTCTTGCCGAATTTGCGCGCGAGCCCGATGCGCACCTCGGACTCCTCTTGGGGCCGCTTTCCATGGGGCAGCTTCTTAGCTTGCCGATGTTTGTCTTGGGTCTTGCCATGGCTTGGCGATGCCATCTGCGCGGTGCGTCTCTGGTTCAATAAATCACTTTCAGCAGAAACAGTCCCTGCGGAGGAGCGGTCGGCCCGGCGATACGCCGGTCTTCCGCCGCCAGAATAGGGGGAACATCCTTCGCCGATCTTTTCCCACGTCCCACTTCCACCAGCAATCCCACGATGTTTCTAACCATATGCTGTAAAAATCGGGGGGCGATAAAGGTCAGCGCGATCCGATCCGCTTTCTCCTCGATCTCGATTCGTTTCAAGTCGATAAGATAATCCTTGGCGTCCGAGCCCGCGGCACAAAAAGAGGTGAAACGATGGGCGCCGCACAAGGCCTCTGCCGCGGTGGACATCTGCCTGCAGTCAAGGGCTTTCGGATAATACCAATGGGTGCGATAACGAAAGGGCGAACGCGGAGCGGCCGTCTGGATCAAGTAGCGGTAATGTTTTTCCTTGGCGGAATATCGCGCGTGGAAGTCGGCATCCACCGCTTCCGCGCGGGTGACGGCGATGTCTTTCGGCAGGAGGGCATTGAGCCCTCGGACCCAATCCTCAGGCAGAAAGGGGCGCTCCGTTAAAAAATGCGCAACTTGCCCCAGGGCGTGGACGCCGGCGTCGGTTCGGCCTGCGCCATAAATGGGTGTCGTCTTCTGCGTCAGGCGGGCAAGGGCCGCTTCGACTTGTCCTTGAACGGTGGGCAAATGGGTTTGCCGCTGCCAGCCATGGTAGGCACTTCCATCGTAGGACAAGGTCAGTTTGATTACGGCCATGTGGCGATTCGCCTAAAACGTACCACGCGTAGGAATAAAGGGATCAATTGCATTTTATTGCCGCGGGAGGCCTTGCGTGGAGACGGAGGATCACAATCCGGATTTTAAAGAGCGGATATAGGCCTCGACCCCATTGTAAAGCGCTTCGGCCGCGGCCTGGCGATAGTCTGCGCGGCGAAGCCGTTTTTCTTCGGTCCGGTTGCTTAAAAAAGAGATCTCAGCGAGGATGGCCGGCATCTCGGTATGGGCCAGGACGTAAAATGGGGCCTTTTTAACCCCCAAAGCGGGGGTTGGATATTTGGAGATGAGGTTTTTGACGATGGCTTCATGGGTGAAATGCGCCAACTCCAAGGAGGCGTTCAGGGTAAATTCTCGCTCCAAGTCATTGAGGATCATCTGTTGAAAGTCAAAGGCCCCTTCGTCCGAGGCGGCGTTTTCGCGGGCGGCCGTCGCCGAGGCGGCTGGGTCCGATGCCCGCCCCAACAGGTAGACCTCGATACCCTGGGTATTTCGAAGCGGACTCGAGTTGACATGGACGGAGACAAAGAGATCGGCATGATTGTCGTTGGCGATCTGCGTTCGCTCTTTTAAGGGAATAAAGACATCCCGGTCGCGGGTCATAATTACTTTTTTATTTAGACGTTTTTCGATCAGGTTTTTTAGGCGCCGGGAAACGTCGAGGACGACGTCTTTTTCTTGAAGCCCGTTAGGACTTGTGGCGCCGGGATCTTTTCCCCCGTGTCCCGGATCGATGACGATGGTTCCAATGTCGAGGGCGGTCGGCGATCCGGTTGGCGGATAAAGATCGACGACCAGGCGGTCCGGCTTGGTCAGTAACAACAGTTTGTGCGAACCCAGCCGTTTATATCGAAGAGAAACCTCAACCGTACCCTTGCCGTTTTCCTTGGCCTCGACCGCATGGATGAGGCTCCCATTTAATGACGACCCCGATCCGGTTGTAAAGCCTCTTCCCAACTGGGCTTGCGCCAGTTCCACAATAATGGTTCTCGATTCGTTTTGCCTAGAGACGGTGTACGCCACGGGACGGTTGAGGTCGATAACGATCCGGGTGCGATCCGAATTGTGAGAATGGCGTATTTTTTTTACGACCGCCATTTCTGCACTTTGGGTGTTCGTTCGAAGGGCAAAAAGGAGCGGGCCGGTCTCCTGCAGAGGGGCGGTCAAGGCAAGCGTGCAGGCAGGCAGACCGAATAGGAGGTGGATTGCGAAAATAAAAGGAAGAAGCATTTTACTCATTATTCTATCCACATAAAATAGCCATAAACCCTCGGCTTGTCAATTTCTACGGGGCGAGACGGCGATGCGGAATCGTCACCCCATTACGCTTGAATTCCAAAGCGTCATGGGGTATGTTCAGCAATAGTTTAGCATGGATTGGAGGGATTTCTATGGATAGGGTGCCACAATCGGACGGCTTTCAAAAAGAAGTCCTTGTTTCGAAAAAGGTCGCCATTGTTTTGGCCATGCACGGCACCCCGCCGAAAGATTTTCCCAAAAAGGAGATGGCAGAGCTCTTCGAGTTGCGTGCGCATCTCCGTCACCACGAAAAAGGGACGCCGACGCTAAAAAAGGGTGCAAGTTCCCTGGAGACGGCGGCCCGGCATGAGATCTTGGATGCCAAGATGCGGCAATGGCCCCGTTCCGAAAAAAACGACCTTTTTTATATGGGTTCCAATGCGCTCGGACAGGAACTCAGCCGGACGACGGGCCTGCCCGTTATTGTCGGCTTCAACGAATTTTGCGACCCCACGCTCGATATGGCGATCGATCGGGCCTTTGCCTCCGCGGTCGAAAAAGTGGTTGTGACCACGCCGATGATGACGCGCGGCGGAGAACATTCTAAAACCGACATCCCGGCCGCCATCGCGCGAGGCCAGACGCGGCATCCACAGGCGGAGATTGTTTATGCCTGGCCCTTCCCCTTGCCGGATATCGCGACCTTCCTTGCCGCTCAGATCGCCTCCTATTTATCTTGATCATTTGGATCTGACGCGACGGGCTTTATGTTCGTTATTTTTTCTAAAACGCGGTGGATGATTTTTAGAGAGGAGGGGGCGCATGGACAACAAGGTTTCCATTTTGATCAACGGCCAAAAAATTGAAGTCGATCGGGGCCTCTCGATCTTGGCGTCGGCGATGCAGGCTGGGGTGAAGCACATGCACCTTTGCGGCGGCCGGGGCCTGTGCACGACCTGTCGGGTTCGCGTGTTGGAAGGGGCGGATCAGCTGAGTGTGATGACAGCCTTCGAAAAAATTTCGCTCCGAACGCATCTGTCCTTTTCTTCTGAGGTCCGCCTGGCCTGCCAAGCCAAGGTCTTGGGCCCGGTGAAGGTCGAGACGATCCTGCCGACGATCGGGCGATTGGATTTTAAAGGACCTTAAGTGCGAGGGCCGCGAAGCGGATCTTGAGGAGGGGTCCGCATGCGCGTGTTTGCTTTGGACACCGCGTGCGGCTTAGTCGCCGTCGAGATGTCGGGCCGTGTAAACTGTGAGCGACGCGTCGTCTTCCTTTTCCGCCGCCTTCGGTTGGGGGTATTTGAAGAGCTTTTCTTCGTAATTTTTAACGATGACTTCATCGTCGTCGATATAAAGAAGGGTTTCTTGCGGCAGAATGGCCACCTTTCCGCCGCCTTGCGGGGCATCGATCACATAGTGCGGAACGGCCATGCCCGAGATATGGCCCCGCAAGGCGGAGATGATCTTCAGGCCTTTTTCGACCCGCGTTCTAAAATGGGCCGTGCCCTGAACGAGGTCGGCCTGGTAGATGTAGTAAGGTTTCACCCGAATCGCCAAAAGCTTTTTCATCAGGCTCGTCATAATTTCCGGTTCGTCATTGATCCCCTCCATCAACACCGTCTGACTTCCCAGGGGAATGCCCGCATCGGCCAGCATGCCGCAGGCCTGCGCGACTTCCGGCGTGATTTCATCGGGGTGATTGAAGTGCAGGTTCATATAGAGGGGGTGATACTTTTTGAGCATCGTGCAGAGTTCTTCCGTAATGCGCGAAGGCAGCGAGCCCGGAACCCGCGTCCCGATCCGGATGATCTCGAGGTGATCGATCTCGCGCAGGGCCTTCAGCACCCGCTCAAGCAAGAAGTCCACCACCATGAGGGGATCGCCGCCCGATAAGATGATGTCGCGGATTTCTTTGCGTTCGCGGATATAGTCCACTACCTGCTTCAGGTTTTCTGGCGTGAGGGTACCCGGCGAGCCGACGAAGCGTTTACGGGTGCAAAAGCGGCAATAAATCGGACATTGGTTGGTGACAAAGAGCAGCACCCGGTCGGGATAGCGGTGGACTAAGTTGGGCACGGGGCTGTCCTTTTCTTCGTGCAGGGGGTCTTCCATTTCGCAGGCCGCGTCGGAGTGGGCTTCTTCTGGCGTCGGGACCACCTGTTTCCAAAGGGCGTCTCCTTTATTTTTGATCAGCGCCAAGACATGGGGGGTGATCCGCATCGGATACTTATCGACGATATCTCGGACCGAATCGGCCGGAATCCCGAGTTCTTTTTCCAGGGTTTCGACATCGTGGATGGAAGCTTTCAGATCTTTCTGCCATTGTTCCACAGCGGCCATTCTCCTTAGTTGTTTGTTGTCGGTGGACGATAGGTTCGGTTGAGATGCGCGATAATCTTATCTTCGTCGTCGAAAACCGCGTCATCGTCGACAAGCACCGGAACGGTGTATTGTCCGGAGACCTCGAATACTTCTTTTCTTTGCCCTAACCAGGGCGGCACATCGATCGTTTCGTAGTTTAAGCCCAGTGCGTCGAGCCGATTCCGGACCATAATGCAATAGGGGCATGCGTTTAAGTTATAGAGCTTTAACATGAGCTGATCCGCAGGGGTCGCGTGGATACGGCGCAAGGTGCGATAACGGCGTCCACCATGCCGTGAATCAACTTCTTTTCTAAAGAACACACGGTGGCCAGCACCCCGCCGAGCCGGGCTTCTTGTCCATCGACAAAATAATAGGGAGAAAGGCGCGCCCGGCCTTCCATGGTCACCGCTAAGTCTTTTTCGAAATCGTAATACTCCACGGAAACCTTTCTTCCCTTGTGAAAGGCTTGTAGGATATAAGGAGAGGTTTCGAAAGAAGAGAGCGCGTTGTCTATGGCCGCCCGCCAATCCGCTTCCGAAAGGTCATGCCCCACGGAAACCCCACGGCTGCCCCAGGCCAGTTCGGAAAAGCCGGAGGCCTTGATCGCGAATTGCCGCTCTTTTTGCGTTGCCCTTCCCAGCTGCCGGAAGTCGGTCACCGGCGTCCCGCCGATGCTTAAATTCGGGATCAGGGCATGCGGTGGCAAGGGTCTGGGATCGAGCATCCACGTCAGTGGAAAAAGCCCATCCAGTATCGCCGTGCGCGGCTCGCCGAGTTGACGTCGCCAATAGTCTCTTAAGACCGGATGATGAAAGAGGGCGAAAAGGCTTTTTTCTTCCAAATGCGCCTTCGGCGGCGGGCTCAGTTGCACCTGTTTTTTTTTCGCCGCATAAATCATCAGCTCGGCTTTCGGGATATTTTTTAGATCGAAGAGTTCGAAGAAGCGATAAAGGACGTCGATGCTCCGGCGTTGTCCCCCGCTTTCGATCGAAAGTCCGTCTTCGGAAAAAAGGATGTCCTTGGGCTCGGCCACAAAGGTCGCGAGTCCACGGTCGTTCAGCCCTTTGGCCAGCCAATGCATCTCGTCCCGGTAATCCTTCGATTCCTCGGAAACGACAATGGCCAATATTGGGGCCTTTTGGTTCGTGCGTGCGCGGACCATTTTTTCGAACTGGAGCACCATTTCGTTCGGGGTGCTGCCCGGCGAATGACCATTTCCGGGGACGCCGTTTTCAGTCGGAAGGGCGTAGGTTTCGTAGAGCGCTGCCGTCAGGCCCATGCCTCCAGGGATGGAATCCAATTCAGAGGCGATGAATCCCGATGCGGTGGGAATGAGGTCGGGCCGAATAATTCCTGGCAGGTCCTGTTTAAAGCGGTTCATTCGACCCAACTCGATCACCGATTCGGGTTTTCCCCGGTCGAGATAGTCCGCCACCCAGCTTGGGGCATGGCCGCGGACACTGTCGAAGTAGAGCCGATTGGCGGCCCGGTAGAAGGCAAGGAGGTCTCCCCCGAGCGATCTGAGGAAGCGATCTTCCTCTATAGAGAGATAAAAGGGCTGTGTGGCAATCCGCCAGAGGTCGTTTCCTGCCGCGCGTTCCGCGCCGGGCTCCGTCGACGCTGTCGTCCCGTTCGAACGAAAAAGCCCTGCTTGCACGAGAGCGGATCGCACCGCTCGGCTTTTTGCAATTCGCTCCGTTTTTGCTTGATCTGAAGGGGGGTTTTTGACACGGAGCACGGTCGGCATTCTCCAAGCAGGTTAAAAGACGGACTTTTCCAATATAACACTGCATTCCGCTCATCCGCAACCCTGATTTGAGCCGCTGGAATCGGAGGAAGCGGGCATCGCAGGAGTGAAGGAAGAGTGAAGAAATAAAAAGAGCCGATCATGGGATCGACTCTTTTTTGCTGCTGAAAAGCGAATTTTTATGCCGCGCTTACCCCGTTTCGCACGTTTAGAAAGACACCTGATATTGTGACCGGACAATCAAATCGTCCCGGTTCCCAGGGTCCGAAGAAAGGGCGGAGACATCGAATTGCAGCTTGCGGCGGTGGCCGGCGAAGAAGAAGTTGAGGCCTCCGGTGATCTCCGTAACGTCGTTGTTGCCGCCGTCGGGATTGAAGTGGGAGAAGCGTCCCGCGACTTCCACTTTTTGGGGAACGACGAAGAAACCCGCCTGGAGGTAGCCGCCGCTTGCATCGGCATTCCGGTCGGCATTCCGAACATAGTATTCCCCTTGAACCGAGGCCCCATTTTGCTTGAAAGCGAATTCCAAGGCCAGAGTCTCTACTGTTTCCCTCGCCGTGGTGGGGGCAGGATCCGCATTCCCGCCATCGATGGCCAATCCGGCGCCCACGGACAAAAGCGGGCTCTGCGAATTCGCAAGATCCGACTCGGAAATGGACATCGGCCCGAGGGGGTTGAGGACGATGCGGAAGACGGTGAGGTACTGGGTGCTGTCGTTTTCCCTATTGAGCCCGTTGCCGTTAAAGAGCCCGGCAAAATATTCGATGAGGTGGTTCTCGTGATCGCCGCTGAATTGAACGCCGATATCCCGTGCGTTCACCTGGTTCGCGTTGAAACGTTTTGCGGCGTCAGAAATATCGACGAATTGCAAATCGCCGAAAAAGGCAAGCTGCTGCCGATTGAAGGGGACTTTAAACTGCCCAAGTCGAATTTGTGCGTGATCGTAGTGTTTGATATCGACTAAAAAATCTTTCAGCGCGACGTTTTTTTCTTCACCGGCTTGCGGGTTCGCGAGCTCAAGTTGGATGACGTAGCCGATGTTGGGGTTGTAGACGAAGCCGTCCCAGCGGAGGCGTCCTTTGTCGACCTTAAATGTGGAGGTGTCCGGCGCGCCGTCGTTATTGGCATAGAGATGCTGAAATTGGAGATAGGCTTGAAATCGAATCGAAAATCGGTCATCGACATTGAGGACAAAGCCGTCGTCGTATCCCGTTTTAACGTTTTCGATATTCGTGAGTTTGGCGGCGGCCTGGGCCGGTCCGTCGCTCAGAAAAAGTGTAATGAAGAGCGTCAATCCAAGTAAGGCGCTTTTTTTCATGGTTCTCCTTATAATTTTGAGTGGGACCTTTGAGTGGGACCAATGATGCTAGAATGTTTCAAAGCGATGGGACCCGGCAAGGTTTTAAAGGGCTACCCTGGCGGCCTGAAGATACTGAAGTCTTCCGGAAAAGTCAACGCCTGCGCCCTCTTTCATATTCGTCTTCTGCCTGCGGATTTCCCCGTGCGGCCGCGGCGAGAAGGGCGCTTTCATTCAGCTCGGGACCTCAGGCGTTTTTAAGCGCGAGCCGATTTGACTCCCCTCCATCGAGGTGTTAGAATCCCTTCATTTTATTGCCTTCCACAGGGATTTATCGCTTCGATGAACGATCGATTTATAAGAGCTTGCCGGCGGGAACCCGTTGACCGGACCCCCGTTTGGTTTATGCGTCAGGCCGGACGCTATATGAAGGTCTTCCGCGAAGTCCGGACGAAGCATTCCCTGCTCACGGTCTGTAAAACCCCCGACTTGGCCGCCGAAGTCACCTTGCAGCCGATCTCGCGCTTCGATTTTGATGCCGCCATCATTTTCGCCGACATCCTCCTTCCCCTCGAACCGATGGGACTTCATCTCGAATTCGTCAAGGGCGAGGGTCCGGTGATCCACAATCCGATCCGAGAAGAAAAAGACATCCAGGCCCTTCGTCCGGTTGTCGCCGAAGAATCCTTGGGCTATGTCATGGAGGCCATTCGACTGGCCCGCTCGATGCTACAAGTCCCCTTAATCGGTTTTGCCGGTGCGCCCTTTACCCTAGCCAGTTATATGATTGAAGGGGGCGCTTCCAGAAATTATCTGCATACCAAAAAGATGATGTACGGCGCGCCCCTATTGTGGGATGTTTTAATGTCGAAGCTGTGCCGCGTGATCGCCGACTACCTAAGGGCGCAGGTGGCTGCCGGCGCGCAGGCGATTCAGATCTTCGACAGCTGGATCGGGGCGCTTTCGCCGGGGGATTACCGCCGCTACGTTTTCCCCCACATGCGGCGGCTTTTTTTAGAACTAAAAGGCTGTAACGTCCCCGTGATCCATTTCGGCACCGGGACGGCCACCCTGCTCGAGATGCAAAAGGCGGCGGGCGGCGATGTCATCGGCCTGGATTGGCGCGTGGAGTTGGATGACGCTTGGGACCGTCTCGGAAAAGACGTTGCCGTACAGGGCAATCTCGATCCCCTGGTCCTTTTCGCCCCCGTGCCCGAGATCGAAAAACGCGTTGACGACATTCTTAGGCGCGCGGGCTCCCGCCCCGGACATATCTTTAATTTGGGCCACGGCATTCTACCGGGCACACCCTTAAGCAGCGTCGAAGCCGTCATCAAGCGCGTCCACGAAAAAAGCGCCGCCCTCCTCTCCACGAAGGAAACCTAGGGTCTAAGCCATCGGAAACCCTGGTCCGGGGAGGCGCTTATGATTTTAAGGGCTTGTGTGCGAAGGAAGCTTTTGTGAGATGGGCGACGTGGATCGCAACCGCCGGGGGTATCGGCTATTTTCCGGTTTTTCCGGGGACCGTCGGAAGCGGGATCGGCCTCCTACTTTTCATCGTCCTTCGTCACTTATCGACACCCCTCTACCTCTTCCTCTTGCTCGTTTTATTCGGTCTCGGCGTCTACACTTCCAGCCTTTCGGAAGGGGTTTTTCAAAAAAAAGATGCCGGCTGCATTATCATTGATGAAATTCATGCCATGCTGCTCGTTCCCTTTCTACTGCCTCCGGCTCCCACCTGGTGGATCGCGGGTTTTGTCGTATTTCGTTTCTTCGATATTAAAAAACCGCCGCCGATCCGGCGCTTCGAAAAAATGCCGAAAGGCTGGGGGGTGATGATGGATGACTTGATCGCCGCCCTCTATACGGTCGTTTCTCTCAGGCTGATCGAAGGAATGATCGCTCTGGCCCTCGTAATGTTTTCCAGCTTAGGGGGAGGCTCCGTTCTTGGCTGAGCCCTTTTTCCGCCGCGCGGTCCGGTTGCACGGCGTTGCGCTGATGGAGCTAAACCGATGGTTGGAGACCCGCCTGGTGAATGCGGATCTCCAGGTCGAGCTGCTACAGGCGCCCGGCGATGTCGATATCGTTTTAAAGAGCAAGGAAAAGGCCTTTGCCGACGCCGCCGTCCTTGTCGTCGAAAAAACATGGGGGCGATATATCGATATCAAGCCGGAGGAGCGCGTGGAAACGGTGGTCGGTAAATATCTCCTGCTGGGCAGGCAAAGGATCGCCCTCGCCGAATCGTGCACCGGCGGCCGCATCGCCGCGCGCTTGACCTCGCTGCCCGGCAGCTCGCGCTACTTCGACTCCGCCTGTGTCTGCTACAGCAATACCGCTAAGGAACGGTTTTTGTCGGTTCCCAGTCTCTTGATTGAAGAAAAGGGGGCGGTCAGCCGGGAAGTCGCCATCGCCATGGCGGAGGGTGTTCGTATTGGCGCGGGCGTCGATCTCGGTCTGTCGGTCACGGGTATCGCCGGTCCCGGCGGCGGGAGCGAGGAAAAGCCGGTTGGATTGGTTTACATCGCCTTGTCCGACGCCGGGCAGACGCGGGCCTGGGAATATCGCTTGGGAGGCGAGCGCGAGGCCATCCAAGCCGCAGCGGCGCAGTGTGCGCTGGAAGGCCTCCGTCTTTATCTCGGGGACAAGATCGAGGCCCTTAATAAAATAGAGGGAAAGTGATATAAAAGAAGGCGTCTTAAAAAGAGGATTGCGGCCTTGCATGCCGCGCATTGTTCGATGGACTCACAACGTCTCTTTATCGCCTGTCCTCCTTCCGAGGCCCTTCGCGCAAAGTGTCTCGCGCTTCAGGAGCGGGGGAGAAGGCAGGGCTTGTCGATGCGATGGACCCGGGCGGAACAGATCCACCTCACGCTTGTCTTTTTGGGAGAGATCGGTCGAGACGCATGCCACTTGGTCGAAGAGAGACTGCGTGTCGCTGCCGAAGGGTGTCGGCCCTTCGCACTAAAGTTTTCGGGCTTGGGCGTTTTTCCGAGTCTTAGCCCTCCTCGGGTCCTTTGGGTGGGCGTGTCGGAAACACCGATTTTAATGGCCTTGCAGAAAGATATTCACAAGGGCATGGTGGACATCGGCCTTCCCTTGGAAGACCGTCCCTTTCATCCGCACCTCACGCTCGGGCGTTTTCGGACCGCTTTCCCGGACGAAAATCAGGGGCGGGCCGCTTTATTAAGTCAGTGGATGAAGGCGGAGGGCGATTTGGATTTTGAAGCTTGCGACATCAGGATGGTCGAACTGATCGAAAGCCGCTTGCAAGCCCAAGGCTCCCAATATGATGTGCGTCTGCGAGTCGATTTAGAGGGTACGGAAAAAACTAAAAATTAATCTTTCACCACAAAAAGGGGAAAACATGGCCGAAAAAGAAACGAAGGAAGACAATCAAAAGAAGGCGCTCGACTTGGCGATGTCTCAGATCGAACGGCAGTTCGGCAAAGGGGCGATTATGCGCTTGGGCGACGGCGGCGCGCCGCCCGACGTGGCGGTGATCCCGACAGGCTCACTCGGCCTGGACATTGCGCTCGGCGTCGGCGGCCTCCCGCGCGGCCGCGTCATCGAAATTTTCGGTCCGGAATCCTCCGGGAAAACCACCTTGACCCTGCATGCCATTGCAGAGGCCCAAAAGACCGGAGGCTCCGCCGCCTTTATCGATGCCGAACATGCGCTCGACATCCATTATGCTGCCCGCTTGGGTGTCAAAACGGACGACCTCTTGATTTCCCAGCCCGACACCGGCGAACAGGCCCTTGAAATTACGGAAACCCTCGTGCGCAGCGGCGCGCTCGACATCGTCGTCATCGATTCGGTCGCCGCTCTGGTGCCCCGCGCGGAAATCGAAGGCGAGATGGGCGACTCCCACATGGGACTGCAGGCCCGCTTGATGTCTCAAGCCTTGCGGAAACTCACTTCCGCAATCTCGCGTTCGCGGACCAGCGTCATCTTTATTAATCAAATTCGGATGAAGATCGGCGTGATGTTCGGGAACCCGGAAACCACGACGGGGGGCAACGCCTTAAAATTCTATTCCTCCGTTCGCCTCGATATCCGTCGGATCGAGATGATTAAAGAGGGCCAGGCCGCTATCGGAAACCGCGTGCGCGTCAAAGTCGTTAAAAACAAGGTATCCCCGCCCTTTCGGCAGGCCGAATTCGATGTCATGTTTAATGTCGGGATCTCCAGATATGGAGAAATTCTAGATTTGGCCATCGAAAAACGGATTGCCGAGCGCAGCGGCGCCTGGTATTCCTATAAAGGACAGCGTTTGGGGCAAGGCCGGGACAACGCCGTAAAAACCCTGCAAGAAAGCCCTGAAATTGCCCTGGCGATCGAAAAAGCCGTTCGAGAGGATGCCGGCTTACCCCCCCTTCCGGCACCCCAGTCGAGCGAAAAGGCGACGTCCTAAAAAGTCCTCGAGATAAGAGGCGGCGGCGAGAAGGCGTCTTGCGCGATTTTTAAAATCAGGTAAGCTAAGCATGATGCGCTCGTAAAAAGTCAAACGGTGCCCAAATGTCATTTCGACCGCAGGGAGAAATCTTTGGGTGATCAACACGTTGTAAAAAGAAAGATTTCTCTCGCTGGTCGAAATGACAGGCTTTTGTGACTTTTTACGAGACCATCAAGCATGATCCTCTGGAGGGCCGGATCGGGGACTCGCTTCATTTTCTAGAGAGGAGTTGTCCTAGAGTAGAGGCGTTGAAATGAATATCGATACCTTCTTAAAGGAAGCCATCGCATTGGGGGCCTCCGATCTGCATTTAAAAGTCGGCGCGCCGCCAATGGTTCGCCTCAACGGTCTGCTTCGACCCCTGGAGCGGGCCCAGAAGCTGAATCAAGAAGCGGTCGTTCAATTGGCCTCTTCGGTGATGTCTCCCGCCAAAAAGACAGAATTTAAAGAACGCCGGGAGGTCGATCTGGCGTACAGCGCCGCCGGAATGGGCCGTTTTCGCGTTAATATTTTCATGCAGCGGGGGACGGTTGGCGCGGTTTTCCGCGTCATCCCCGTCAAGATTTTAACCCTTGAAGAGTTGCTCCTCCCAAAGGTGCTGGAAAAGCTGTCCCTGAACCATCGCGGTCTCATCCTGGTCACCGGCACGACCGGGAGCGGAAAATCGACGACCTTGGCGGCCATGATCGATGTCATCAACAGCAATCGTGAAGCCAATATCATCACCATCGAAGATCCCATCGAGTTTTTGCATCGCGATAAAAAGGGAATCGTCAGTCAGCGGGAAATCGGCAACGACACGGACTCTTTCGACCGGGCCCTCCGTTCCTCCCTGCGGCAGGATCCCGATGTGATCTTGGTGGGCGAGATGCGGGATTTCGAAACCATCAGCACGGCGATTACCGCCGCCGAAACCGGCCATCTCGTCTTGAGCACCCTGCACACCCTCGACGCCACCGAAACCATCAACCGCATCGTCTCCGTGTTCCCGCCTTATCACCACGACCAGATTCGCATTCAACTCGCCTCCGTGATTCAGGGCGTGGTTTCGCAGCGCTTAATCCCGCGTTGCGATCAGAAAGGACGCGCCGCCGCGGTGGAAATTATGATTGCGACGGACACCATTCGGGCGGCCATTATCGATGCCAATAAAACCCGGAATATTTCGAGCATCATCGCCGCGAGCAAGAGTCAATACCAGATGCAGACCTTCGATCAATCGATTTACGATCACTTTGTCGCCGGACGGGTTTCCTATGAAGAGGCCCTGAAATGGACCAGCAACCCCGCCGATTTCGCCCTCAAGGTGCAAGGGGTGCAATCGACCGGCGATAGTTGGGATGCCTCGCAGGGCGCCGATACTCCAGGTAATGATGCGGGTACTAGAGGTAGCGGCGGACCGGGAGAGGGAGACGGGGAAGAGGCCTTTGAGATCGACCGCTTCTGAGACTCTAGGCACAAGTGCGAGTACCAGGACGCCCTTCGAAGCGGCAAAGCGGCAGGCCATCAATATGCTCTCCCGCCGAGACCGTACCGCCTTCGAAATCGCCCAAAAACTCAAGCAAAAAGAATTCCCCGAGGCGATCGTCTCCGAAGTCATTGCCTATCTCAAGGAAATCGACCTCCTTAACGAAAGCCGCTTCATCCGCAATTGGTCGCGCTTTCGCGTGGAACAGCATCACTTCGGCCCCATCCGCTTGCGTGCGGAATTGTTGAGTAAAGGGCTTGAGTCCGATGAGGTCGATGACTTTATCGCGACGCTTTCCGAAGAATACGATCCCGCCGCCTTGGCCGAAACGGCCCTCCTGCGGCGCTATAAAAATCTCAGCCGGCTTCAGACCCCCACCGAACAACGCAAAGCCTTCAACTTTCTCCAGCGCAAAGGCCACAGCACGGAGGCCATCTTAAAGGCTTTCCGGAAAAACGGCTTACGCTGAGCGAGGCCTTTTCGTCCCCAACCTGCACCCACAATGAGACGCGGCGCGAAATCCCCCTCATTCCCCCTTTATTAAAGGGGGAGGCTAGGAAAAAGCTTTTTACGGAAACCGCGTGTAGTTTGAAAGTAGGAGACTTCATTCATGATTTGGGTTTTGTTTGGCTTTTCGATATAATCATCCCCATTCTCGCTTTTCACGGAGCTCGATTCAGGGTCAAGCCAATGGCGAATAAAAAACATCTTGAGATGCTTAAAAAAGGCGTCTTGGATTGGAATGCGTGGAGAGAAAAGAATCCCGGTATGGAACCGGATCTCAGCGATGCGGACCTCAGCAGGGCGATCCTATGGGAGACTGTCTTTGGAAATACGACATTCATGGAGACAAAAGGTCTGGAAACCTGTAATCATCGGGCCCCATCCATTTTAGATGGCAAAACCTTAGCTCGATCCGATCCTTTTCCCGATGTCTTCTTGCGTGGGTGCGGCTTTTCGAAATGGGAGATTGAGGCGGCGAAGTTATATAATACAAACCTCACCCCGAACGAGGAATCCGAAATTGTACAACAAATTTTCACCTTCCGCCAAAAAACCCCATCCAAAAACACAATGTGTTTCTCTCTTATTCCCACGCCAATACAAACTTCGTCGATGCCTTGGAAAAAAAACTCGATACGGCCGGGATCAACTTCTGGCGAGACATTCACGATGCCAAGGCGGGCCGCTCAGACAAGAATGTTGAACATGGGATGCGATCCAACCCTATCGTGATTGTTATTCTATCCAAAGCGTCTGTCGAGAGTGATTGGGTCGAACACGGGGTGGATACGGCGGCAAAACTGAGTAAAGAATTGAAGCGCGACGTGCTCTGTCCGATTAGCTTAGACGAGAGTTGGAAGACCTGCGACTGGAATGGCCCCTTGCGCTCCCAAATTAAAAAATACAACATTCTCGATTTCAGCCGATGGGAAACGCCGGACGAAATGGAACGGGCCTTCCGGAAACTGATCGACGGACTGGATCTTTTTTACCGGCCAAGACGACCGACAAGTTTTTAAATTTTAAAACCCTGAGAAGAAGGAATTTGGTTTTTTGCAAGCCGAACTTCCTTCGCCACCCTCCCCCTCTCAAGACCGATTCCCTTTCGATAAAGAAAAAATACAAGGCAGCAAATGAAGCGAGGCGAGGAGGCAGATACCGATGCCGAGGGCGGCGACGAAGCCGTATTCGCGGACGACTTCGTTTTCGGCGATGCAAAAACTTAAAAAGGCGAAGGCGGTGGTGAAGCTGGTGGCCGTGAGGCCCGAGCCAGTTTCTTTCAGGAGGGTGCGGAGAGAGTCTCCCCGGCGAAAGCGGTCCATGATGTGGAGGCCATCGTCGATGCCGATGCCCAATAAAATGGGCGTGAGCGAAAGCGTTAAAAAGTTCATTTCAATCCCCAAATATCCAACAATCCCCAGAGTCAGCCACACCGACGAGAGCAGGGGAAGCAAGGTCATCGCCAGCAAGGACAATTTCCGAAAGGCCAGGGCAAGAATAAAAGCGACCCAGAACAAGGCAATGAGACCCACTTGGAGGACTTCCCGCTTTAAGAGATGGGCGTGACTGACCGATTGCATGCCCTCGCCTGTCAGAGAAACGCCTTCTATCTTGCCGCCTCCGGCTCTTTCGAAGGCCTCGCTAAATTGCTTTACCACCCCTTTTACCCAAGGAAATTGTTTGAGATAAACAGAGCTGATGGCCAGATGGGTGTCGCCAAGGGCGCCGACAAAGCGCCCGATTTCGGGGCCGAGTCCCGCGCGTCTTAAATCGTCCAATTGAATCGCTTCGCGATCCGCCGATTCGAGGACGCGTGCAATGCGCTCGGTATAGGGTCCGCGTATCGCGTCGGAATGAATGTTCCCCTTTTTAAGAACGGCGTGGAAGTCGCGCCGGAAGCGCTCGGCGGAAAACAGCTCCGGGCGCTCCCGGATGAAGGCCATGTTGTCGCGCTGCTGCGCCGCCTCCGGAAGCAGGCTGGAGATGGAATGAAAAAAGGCGATGCCCGCCGGTTTACGAATCTGGCGAAGCATTTGCGCGACCTGCCGGTCTTTTTCGATGGCCTCCGCTTCGCTCTTTCCCTGACTCACCACTAAAATGGGGGTAAAGCTCATGCCGATTCTTTCAGTCAATGCGAGCAGGGCTTCGGCGTCTTTGTTTCCCCGCACGGCCACGCTCCAGGGATGGTCTTCGTAGCGGACGCGCATCACGCCGACGGAGGCGACGATCGCCAGCAGGATCCAAAAAACGAGGCCCGCCCTGGGGTAGCCTTCGCTGAGCCGGACGAAGAGAGCGGTCCAGCGATGCATCCCTTGTTGAGGCGGGGGTTGTTTTTGGCTCAGCGACAGTAAAAAAGGGAAGAGCGTGATCGAGGCGAGCAACATCGTCATCATGCCGATGGCCGTGAGGATGCCGGTTTGCGCAATGCCGCTGTATTGACTGAAGGCCAAGGCCGAAAAGGCCGCTGCCGTCGTCAGCGCCCCAAAAAGAATACCGCGTCCGGGTCGCAGCACGGACTGCATTAAAGCCGCCTCCCGGTCCACAATGTCGGTGGTGTTGAGCCAGTAGTGCGTGCCGATATGGATGGAAAAATCGACCCCCAGTCCGGCCAGCACGGCGGCAAAGAGCAAAGAAAAGAGATTGACCGAAGGATAGAGGGCGGCACCCAGGCCCGCCGTGACGATCAAGCCCATCAACACGGTCAGCATAATCGCGAAAGCGGCGATGAGGCGGCGGTAGAGGAGGATGAGGAGGATAAAAATCGAGAGGCCCGAATAATAGATCGCCTCTTGGGCATCTCTCAGGGTGGTGTCGAAGGTGGAGGCGTAGAGATAAGGCCGGCCGAGGGGGGCGATTGCGATTTCTTTTAATAGCGATTCGAATTGCGGGTCGCGCTTTACCGCCTCAATGACCCCATCAATTTGCCCGGTAATAGCTTTTGCGTCCTTTGCATTTTTGATGAGGGTTTTCGGTTCGATCAAAATAAAAAAGGCGCGTTGGTCGCGCGAGGCGAAATAACGATCGACGAAGGCAATGCGGTAGCCGGTCAACAGATCGAAAAAATAGGGCTGGGCGATTTGGGCCATTCCCAAGGGATCGCGATTAAACAAACGCCTCAGCCCCTGCTTTTTTTCGTCCCCTAAAATATGCGATTCCAGCCCCGCCGGGCTTATTTTTTCCGAAAAGCGCTGTAGGTCTTTAGGGCTGAGATAGAGAAGGAATTGTTTGCGCAGATCCGTATCGATGTAGTGGTCGAGTTTCGCTTCGAGGCGGTAGCGAACGCTTTGTGTGGTGTCGATCTTCGTAAGACGCTCGGCGAGCGACTCGATCAGCGGTGCGATTTTTTCGACGACAATCCGTTCTTCTGCGCTCAACACAATCACCGTCGGGGATTTTCCGCCAAATTCGAGCGCGACTTTTTCATGCAGCGCCGACAGCGCCGAGGCCGCCTTGGACACGGGTTCGCCGGGAAGAAAATCTTTGGCGTCCAAGCCCAGTTGAATACGCGAGAGGGAGAACAAAGAGATAAGCGCTATGCCGATGAACGCGAAAGTCCACCGGAGGCGATCCCGGAACAGCGAACGTACTATGCGGCCGAGCAGGCCGTCTATTTTGCTTTGCGATGTCATCGTTGGCTAAGGGACAAAGGCCGGATGGCGGTCCGGGTTTTTTGCCGGGCGACGCGCGATTCGTGTTCCCACATCTATAATCGCTGGCGAACTCCTATCACAGAAAATCGGGAGAAACAAGCCGATCGTTTTAGCCCCCCAAAAGTGGGGGCTTGACAAGTTGTGGATAACTTCGCTAAAAATAAGGCCCCCAGTGGTCGGGCGGGCGTTAATCGGACGAATTTATCTATATTAATAGAAAACAGCTGTAAAAAATCTGAAGATCCTTGAGGCCGTATCTGTCGTGAATTTTAGTCCATTTAAAAAATAATCAAAAATAGAGCGGGAAAGGAAGCCACAATGAAACGAATCGTTCCCAATGATAAACGCGCGGGAAATAAAATTCCCTCCCTCATCTTTGGAGGGCTGTTTTTTCTGAGTCTTGTAATGGCGACAGGCTGCACCAGCAGCAGCGAGGTCGCCAATAGCGTCGGCGGCGGTGTCCCCACCCCCCAAGAGGCATCGGGCGCGGCGACGAGCAATGTCACCGGCAAGGCCACCAACGCCATCGGGGCCATCGGGCGATCGACCTCGGACGCGAATACGGCGGTCACCAATTCCTTTCTCCGGATGATCGGCGGAACGCCGGTTTCCGGCGACGATCCCACGGGGCCCGTCGAAGCGCAAATCAATAATTCCTTCGGCCTTCTTTTTCAAGGGAACCCCACCGTGGAGGGCGGTAAGATCAGTTTCGATCCGGACGAAAATCTACTCTGTGGCGATTCCTTGTTTTTGACGCTGTTTAACGATACCCGTTTGAGTCATGAATTTACGACTGCGGTGACTTGCCCCGTGTTCTACAGTCATTTGACGCTCGATTTGGGGGTAAGCAGCCTGAGCGAAGGCACGATCGATTTTAAGTACGGCGGTCATATCTTTACCAGCATCAGCTATGACGACGATCCCAACGACAAGTTTTTGATCAACCGGGTTAATCTGGCCAACTATAAAGCGATCTCCGCCTTTATGAACACCCAGAGTTTCTTTTCGGCCGATCCGCAATTTCCGGCTACCTTCGATGGCGTGGTCGGTGTCGAGATGAAAGATTTGGGTGGCGGCGATCACGCGCAGGTCCGGTTTTTTGTCGAGCAAGAATCAATATCTTTGATGCGGTCCTTGGCGAAAGCTTGAGCTTCCCCGCGACGGCAAATGTGATCGATATTACGGCCAACGGCAACACGGGAGACTTTTCCTTCGGCACCCACCTTCCTGTGGGCAGCGCCGGTTTTCAGGAATTGGACGATTTCGGTGTCACGACCTATCCGGTCAAAATCGCTTGGAATGCCTGGTCCGGATTTTATCAATTGGATGCCACCGACAAAGACATTATCACGGGCAGCACCAGCCCCATTTCCATTACGCAAGATATTGACACGGAAGCGAGTCCGGAAATCGATTGGGACTTAAAGCTCGGACAATATCAGTGGTCCTTAAACGGAGGCACCGATACCGTTCGTTTCGATTTGGCCTACACAGCCGATTTCAAGAGCAAGGATGTCTTAACTGTGTTTAACAGCGGAGAGGTCGGAGATCTTAAAGTAGAAAAGGCGCTGGGGACCGAGGTGCAGTTTCTTTCCGGGACAAATGGGTTTCTTCAAGAGCGATGGCAGGTTAAGACGGGATCTGTAACTTTGTCGTCGGGACTCACCGGTGCTTATGCCGATCTGAACACTTTTAAATACGGTGGGAAGATTGAATTCGGGAATTTAGATCCGGATAACAGTGCGTTGAGAGATTCCTTCACATTCGACAGGGACAACATTAACAGTCGGCCCATTCCGATTCAGAGAACGTTTTCCTTCTAATCGCTCTCGTTCGCATCTTAATTGAAAGGGCGGCCACAGTGGCCGCCCTTTTTTTGTTCCCCTTTGTTAAAGGGGGGATAAGCCTTAGCAAGTTACATGGCCTTGTGAAAGAAAAAAGCCTTAAGGTTTTTTAACCTTGGTGTGGCGGATGATTTTGCCTTCGACGAGGTAGACGACCATTTCGGCGATGTTGGTGGCGTGGTCGCCGATGCGCTCGATGTATTTCGAATTCCGGGGACAGAATTCCGAAATTCCGGGGACACCCTACTTAATTATTGACTCTCCTTAGGGACAAGCGCAGCCTTCCGGCATGGCGAGAATAGCACGGGTAGTTGCACCCCCACCACATCACACAACGCGGCAACCGTCGGCAGCAAACTTTTTTTCATGACGAGGATTATCAGGCCTACATCCGGTTGATGGCCGAATGGTGCTCTCGTTTCAAAGTGGAAGTCTGGGCGTACTGCCTCATGCCAAACCACATGCATTTGATTGCGGCCCCTCAATCCCAAGAGGGTTTAAGACGCGCGATCGGTGAGGCGCATCGGCGGTATACGCGACAAATCAATTTTCGTGAAGGATGGCGAGGGCATCTGTGGCAGGGGCGATTCTCCTCGTTTCCGATGGACGAGGCCTATCTGTTAGCGGCCACGCGATATGTGGAGCTCAATCCTGTGAGAGCAAAACGGGTGGACAGCCCCGAGGATTACAAATGGAGCAGCGCGATAGCACATCTTGAAGGACGCGATGACCCACTTGTGATGCTCTCGTAAAAAGGCAAACGGTGCCCACGTGTCATTTCGACCGCAGGGAGAAATCTTTGAGTGATCAATATGTTGTAAAAGGAAAGATTTCTCCCTCTGGTCGAAATGACAGGCTTTTGTGACTTTTTACGAGACCATCACTTGTGAAAGTCTCGCCTCTACTGAATCTCGTTGGGCAATTGGCGGGAGTTCCTCTTACAGGCCGCTCCACAGCATCAAATGGAAGCGCTTCGCATTCATGAGCGGACAGGGCGGCCCCTTGGGGCGAAGGGTTTGTAGCCAATCTTGAAAAGGGGTTGGACCGTATTCTTCATCGTCGAAAACCAGGACCAAAGCAAAAACTGAATTAAGTATGGTGTCCCCGGAATTCCATGGTGTCCCCGGAATTCCCGGAGGCCTTATAAGTGTTGGCCGTTCATTCTTTAATGATTTGTCCCGTCACATAATGACTTTATGTCTTTATCACTTCTGTGTTGTCAAAAATCCAATCATGTGTTCGGAATACTTTGTCAACTCTTTTCGATCTATAAAAATACGGAAGCCAAATTGCTGGGTATATTAGAGAAATAACAGCCAATGGAACATTATCCTTGAAAAACATTAAGTCGATAAATAACCCAGAAATAGCTATGCCAAAATGAAACCATAGGACTATGCGAAAAGGATGGAGATGTTCAAAAATACGAGACTTCCGCAAGCGTTCAGCAAAGTATAGTTCAATGAAAGTGATTATAATGTTTGGTACAGTTGAAAGAAGAAATAGGATATACAAACCTGTAATTCCACCCCATGTCATTGGAAGATAATTCTGAATAGAAACCATCAAAAGGAAAATAGAGATTATTGCACCGGAGTAAAGTTGAATGTAATAGAGGAGAAGCCAACCTCCAATTTCTTTCTTCCGACGAACTATACACATGATTATTACGATAATATTCCAAAGACCCCATAAACCTCTGAGAGATTCAACTGGAGAAATCGCTTCTTCTGCTGCCATAACAGGTATTGAATTAAATAAAACAACTTGCAATGAGAGAAGTATCATAGAAATCTTGGCGTTATATAGTCTGCTAAGCATAAGGAATTCCGCAGAATTCCGGAATTCCGGGGACACCATACTTAATTCAGGGTATTTCGCTTTATGTTAAGACCAGTATTTGATGCACTCGTAAAAAGTCGCAAAAGCCTGTCATTTCGACCGCAGGGAGAAATCTTTCCTTTTACAACATATTGATCACTCAAAGATTTCTCCCTGCGGTCGAAATGACATTCGGGCACCTTTTGACTTTTTACGAGTGCATCAGTATTTGTTATTTAATAAATTGGACTGAGTATATCGTTAGAAAAAATATGAATCAAGTAGAAATAATTTAGACTGATAATCCCCCCTAAAAAAGGAGTACCACTTAAAACGAATTAAGGTTCCCCCCTTTGTTAAAGGGGGGACAAGCCAAAGCCGTGAAAGATGGAGAGGCGGGGGAAAAAAAGCCTTAAGGTTTTTTAATCTTGGTGTGGCGGATGATTTTGCCTTCGACGAGGTAGACGACCATTTCGGCGATGTTGGTGGCGTGGTCGCCGATGCGCTCGATGTATTTCGAGACGAAGCTGATGCGGATGGCCCGGGTGATGGTGCTGCTGTCTTCCACCATGTAGGAAACCAGCTCCCGGAAGATTTGTTCCGTGAGTTGATCGATGAAGACATCGTCGGCGCAGACCTTTCGGGCGAGCGCGGCGTCTTTGTTGACGAAGGCGTCGAGGGTTTCTCGCACCATCTTTTGCGCCGCCTCCGCCATGCGCGGGATGTCGATATAGGGCTTTAACAAGGGTTCTTGCGAGAGTTCGATCGAGCGCTCGCAAATGTCTTCCGATAAATCGCTCATGCGTTCGAGGTCGGTGGTGATCTTCATCGCCGTGGTAATAAAGCGCAGATCGCTCGCTGCGGGCTGATACAAGGCGAGCAGCCGGATGCACTCTTCGTCGATCGCCACATCCATGGCGTTCACGAGATGATCGTTTTGGATAGTTTGTTCGGCCAGGCTCAGATCGGTTTCGACCAGGCACTTGATCGAGTTGGCGATCTGGGTTTCAACCAGCGCCCCCATCTTGAGGATTTTTTCTTTGAGGGCGATCAGTTCTTCTTGTAAATGTACGGCCATTCCTTCTCCTCTAGTACTCGATTTATTTTCTGGAGTATCTGTTCACCGCTTTTCTTGTCACGGCACGACACGTCTTGGTAATGGAGCGAGTGCCCGCCGGATGTCTCCCTTATCCGAAGCGGCCCGTAATATAGTCTTCCGTCCGCCGGTCTCCGGGGTTCGTAAAGATCTTGGAGGTGGCGTCGAATTCGATGAGTTCGCCCAAGAGGAAGTAGGCGGTTGTACCGGAAACCCGTGCGGCCTGCTGCATGTTGTGCGTGACCATGACGATGGTATAACTTTTTTCCAATTCCCGCAAGAGTTCTTCGATGCGTCCGGTGGCGATGGGGTCGATCGCGGAGGTCGGCTCGTCGAGGAGGAGGATCTCCGGCTCCACCGCCAGGGCCCGCGCGATGCACAGCCGCTGCTGCTGCCCGCCCGAGAGGGCCAGGGCCGGCTGCGCAAGCCGGTCTTTCACCTCCTCCCAAATCGCGGCCTTTTTTAAGCTCCCCTCGACAATGTTGTCGAGGGTTTCCCTTTTTTTAATGCCCTGAATTCGGAGCCCGTAGGCGACATTTTCGTAGATGCTCTTGGGGAAGGGATTCGGTTTTTGGAAGACCATGCCAATACGCTGGCGGACGTCGATCACATCGACGTCTTTCGAATAGATGTTCTGGCCGTCAAAAATTATCTCGCCCTCGATCCGAAAATTCGGTAAAAGTTCGTTCATCCGGTTGAGGCAGCGGAGAAAGGTGCTCTTTCCGCAGCCCGAAGGGCCGATAATGGCCGTGACCGAATGGGTGGGAATGGCGACGTTTATATTTTTGAGGGCCTGTTTTTCGCCGTAGTAGACATTCAGGTTTTCAACCTTGAGGGCGATTTCTTTATCCACTCGATCTAGGCCGGGCTTCCGTTGTTTTTCTGTATCCATATCGATGGGTCTCTGTAAATGGGGCACTGTATACGGTCTGTCGTTTTTTTACCACCGTACTTTTTTTTGGGAACGATGCCGAAGATAAACGGCGATAGCGTTCAGGCAAAAGGTAATCGCGAGCAAGACGATGATCGCCGCCGCCGCGTTGAGGGCGAAGCCCTTTTGGGGGCGGGACACCCAATTGAAGATCTGGATCGGCAAGACGGAAAAGGGGTCCATGAGACCGTCGAGGTTAAAAAAAGGAAATTCGGCGCCGATAGGATTTTTAGGTAAAAAAGCAACATAGGTGAGCGCGCCGATCGTAATTAAGGGGGCGGTCTCGCCAAGGGCGCGGGAAAGGGCGAGGATGGCCCCGGTGAGAATACCCGGCATCGCGGCGGGCAGGACCTGGTTTCGAATCGTCTGCCACTTGCTTGCGCCCAAGGCATAGGAGGCCTCGCGGATGGAGGCCGGTATGGTGCGAAGCGCTTCGCGCGAGGAAAGGATGATAATCGGAAGCACCAACAAGGAAAGGGTCATGCCGCCGGCCAGGATGCTTCTTTCCAAATCCATCCAGCGGACAAAAATGCCGAGACCGAGCAGACCGTAAATGATGGAGGGGACGCCAGCGAGGTTGGCGATGTTGATCTCGATTAAATCGGTGAGCCAGTTTTTTCGGGCATACTCTTCGAGATAAGTCGCCGCGGCGACGCCGATGGGAAAGGCCAGGGCCGCCGTCAGGATGGAGATCCAAAGTGTGCCGACCCAGGCGGCGTAGATGCCGGCCTTCTCGGGGTGGCGCGACGGGAAGCGCGTTAAGAAATCCAAATCGAGTCGGGAGAAGCCATCCATGAAGACATCGATCAGCAAGGCCAACAGGATCACGATACCGAGCGCGGTCACGGCCAATCCGATCATGCTAAAAACCCGGTCGGCCCATGGGTTGAATCGTCTTCTTTTTATCCGCGCTGCATTCTGCATGTTTAGTCGTAGACCTCTCTGAAGCGTTTTCTGAGTAGATAACTGAGGATATTTAAAATGAAGGTTAAGAGAAAGAGGCTCATTCCCGCCGCGAAAATGGTTTGGTATTCGAGGGTGCCGGTCGGGGTGTCGCCCATGCTGACCTGTACGATGTAAGCGGTGACCGTCTCGATGGGGACCAGGGGATTGAGGGTGAGGCGCGGCTGAAGTCCGGCGGCGATGGCCACGATCATGGTTTCGCCCACCGCCCGCGAGATGCCTAAAATGAAGGAAGACACGATGCCCGAGAAGGCGGCAGGGAGGACCACTTGCGTGGCGACCTGCAGGCGCGTGGAACCCAGGGCGTAGCCGCCCTCTTTCAGGCCCGAAGGCACGGCATGCATGGCGTCTTCGCTGAGGGAAGAGATAATGGGAACGATCATAATCCCCATGACAATGCCGGGGCTTAAGGCATTAAAACCGGAGAGGCCCGGAATGAATTTTTGGAGCAGGGGCGTCACAAAGATCAGCGCGAAATAGCCGTAGACCACGGTGGGAATGGCCGCCAAGATTTCGAGCATGGGCTTGAGGGTGGCGCGAACGCGGCGCGAGGCATATTCGCTGAGATAGATTGCGCTGATCAGACCGACGGGCAAGGCGACGACCATCGCGATGCTGGTCGTCAGAAAGGTGCCCGTAAATAGGGGGAGGATGCCATAGTGTTTTTCGGAAAAGAGGGGCGTCCATTCGGTATCGGTTAAAAAATCGCCGAGGGGAACGACCTTAAAAAATCCGAAGGTTTCCACCAGCAAGACGGAGACAATGCCGAGGGTGACCAATACGGATAAGAGGGCGGATAAAAAGAGGCCCGCTTCAATGCTCCGTTCGATGAAAAGACGTGGTTTTGTCATGCCGCTGTCTGCCAGGTCCTCATTTTTCGAAAAGGCTCCGGCGTATTGGGATCGTGCGTCCCTTCGTCGCCGAGCCTCATTGCCCTTGTTTTTTGAGCAGGGCTTCAACATCGACCCCGACTTGCGCCCCGTGTCCGCCAAAGACCGAACCCGTTTTCTGTTTTTCGAAACGGTCCAAGGCCAAGCGATAGGCCCGCTCGGGTAAGGCGATATAGCCGACGTCTTTCGAGAGGAAGCCGCCATTCTTCATATAAAATTGAATAAATTGCTTGATCTCCGGACGCGCGGCGGACTCTTTCCGAATGTAGATAAAAATGGGACGGGAGAGGGGCTGATAGAAGCCCTTTAAAACCTGGTCGTATTCCGGGGCGATCGCTCCCTTGCCGTTGGCGTCGTTTTCGTCGTCAATCGGAACCAGCTTGAGGCGGTCTTTGTTGTATGCGTAATAGGCGACGCCGAAGAAGCCGAGGGCATTGATATCGGTCGCGATCCCCTGCACGAGGACGTTGTCGTTTTCGCTGGCCGTAAAATCGCCGCGGCTGGCGGCCGCCGATCCGACAATCGCTTCCGTAAAATAGTCGAAAGTGCCGGAATCGACCCCCGGTCCGAAGAGGTGAATCTCCCGCTCGGGGAAGCCGGGACGGACTTGGCTCCAGCGCATGACCTTGCCCTGTGCGGCCGGCTCCCAAATCTTCTTCAGCTCTTGTACGGTCAGATGGTCGACCCAGTCGTTCTTGGGATGGACCAAGACGGCGATGCCGTCATAGGCCACAGGCAACTCGATATAGGCGATTCCCTTTGCGACGCATTGTGTCACCTCGGAGGGCTTAATCGGGCGGGAGGCGTTGGCAATGTCGATTTCTCCCGCGCAAAATTTCTTGAAGCCCCCGCCGGTCCCGGAAACCCCAATCGTAATTCTCGCGTCCCGATTGACACTTCTAAATTCCTCGGCGACGGCCTCGGTAATGGGGAAGACCGTGCTCGAGCCGTCGATTTTAATTTGAGCGGATGCCGCAAAGAGGGGATTCGCATACTCTAGGTAATGGACCGAGTACCAGAAGACCGCGAGGAGACTCAGCGAAAAAAGAAGGTGTTTTAGCTTGGGCATGGATTCTATCCTTTATTTTATAAGGTGAGGTATCTAAATAAGAGTGAGAGCTTAAACGATAGAGATTACGGCTTGATTTCAAAAATGTTAAATCTGTGTAAATTTTTTCTGCGCTGCGCATAAAAAAGGGGTCGATTTGCATCGACCCCTTTTTGGGAAAGGAATATCTTGCGGAATTTCTAAATCAATAGCAGCGCGAATAGTTGCATTGATAACATTTCTCGCAACCTTCGGCGAAGGTCAGTTCGCATCCGCAATCCGGGCACGGAAAGGCCATTTTTTTGTTTTCGGTGATTTCCTCCATGAGGGCTGTCGCCGTTTCCATCTCGGATTCTTTTTCCGATCCGCCCGCTTGGGGATAACGCTCCTCGGTGACTTTTATTTCTAAGGACTGGTTGAAGATCTTGGCGATGGCGTCGGAGCAGGACAACACTTTATCGGGGCCGATTCCAAAGGGTTTGTTGCAGCGGATCCCGATGAGCTGCTTGACGATATCGCGCGGGGCGACGCCGGCGCGCATGCACAGGGAGATGAGACGGCCGATGGCCTCGTTGAACGAGCCTTCGCATCCGCCGGCTTTTCCCATGGTGGCGAAGGCCTCGAAGGGCATGCCTTCTTCGTCGCGGTTGACCGTGAGGTAAAGATCGCCGCAGGAGGTCCGGCGGCGGGTGGTCGTGCCCATCATTAGATCCGGGCGCGGCCGGGGGGCGATGGTATGGAGGGGCGCCGTGGTACTCGATCCATTATCTGGAGTAGTCATTTTTTCCGCTGGCGCGGCTTCCGCCTTGGCCGCAGGAGCCGCTTTCTTGCCTTTATCCGATTGGCCGACATTCATCACCTGATTGGGACGGCAGCCGTCGCGATAGACGGTGATGCCTTTGCAGCCTAAACGGAAGGCCAGGAGATAGGCCTCTTTGACGGATTCCGGCGTTGCCTCGGGAGGCATGTTGATCGTTTTGCTGACGGCGGAGTCGGAGAATTCCTGAAACGCGGCCTGCATGCGTACATGCCATTCCGGTGCAATGCCGTGTGAGGTTACAAAGACATCCTGCCAATACTGTGGGACTTGATCGATTCCATGTACGGAACCTTTATTGCGCTGAATCTTGTCGAGCAGGTCTTCGCTGTAAAAGCCTTCCCGCTTGGCTACCTCGATAAAATAATCCAGCACATAGGGGAGATGTTCGCCGTCCATCACGTTTTTGTACCAGATGAGCGAAAACTCCGGCTCGCAGCCTCCGGAGGTATCGGCGATCATCGAAATGGTGCCGGTCGGCGCGATGGTCGTGAGATAGGAATTGCGCAGGCGCAGGCCCTGGGCTTCGTGGCGGGACCCTTTCCAATAGGGATAGGGTCCGCGGATCGAAGCAAAGCGCGTCGATTCGTCGCGGGCGATGTCGTGGATGAAGCCCATGACGGTTCGGGCCATTTCGATGCCTTTTTCGGAGTTGTAGGGGATTTCAAGCTTAAAGAGCATGCGGGCGAAGCCCATCAGCCCCAAGCCGATCTTCCGGTTGCCTTTGGTGATTTTTTCGATTTGGGGGATCGGGTAGTTGTTCATGTCGATAATGTTGTCGAGGAAGTGCACCGCGGTCCGAGCGGTTTTTTCGAGGGCGGCCCAGTCTACCCGGGTAAAGCCATCGACTTCGACCAGATGGGTTTCGAGATTGATGCTGCCCAGATTGCAGCTTTCGTGCGGCAGCAGGGGTTGTTCGCCGCAGGGGTTCGTCGCTTCCATGTCGCCGATCTGAGGCGTGGGATTGGCGCGGTTCGTGGGATCGATAAAAAACAGTCCCGGTTCGCCCGTTTGCCAGGCCTGCTCGGCGATCTTGTCCATGACGACCTTCGATGAGAGCCTTTTGACGACTTCTCCGGAGCGGGGCGAGATCAAGTCGTAGTCTTCCCCTTTTTTATAGGCCTCCATAAATTTATCGGTGATAGCGACGGAGATATTGAAATTGGTCACCTCCGAGGTGTCGGCCTTGCAGGAAATAAAATCCAGAATGTCGGGGTGATCGACGCGGAGGATGCCCATGTTGGCCCCACGGCGGGTGCCGCCCTGTTTGACGGCTTCGGTGGCATGATTGAAGACCTTCATAAAAGAGATCGGTCCGGAAGCCACGCCGCCCGTGCTGCGGACGACATCGTCTTTGGGCCGGAGCCGAGAGAAGGAAAAACCGGTGCCGCCGCCCGATTTGTGGATAATGGCGGCTTGCTTGACGGTTTCGAAAATCGACTCCATCGAATCTTCGACGGGGAGCACGAAGCAGGCCGAAAGTTGCTGGAGGTCTCGACCCGCATTCATAAGCGTGGGAGAATTCGGGAGAAAACGCAGGTCCGCCATAAGCCGGTAGAAAGACTCTTCCGTCTTTGCGAGGTCGGCTTGGGGATCGTAAACCCGGTCGCCCAGGGCGATATTTTTCGCGACACGGCGAAAAAGATCGGAGGGCTTTTCGTTAACGCGGCCGTCCGGTCCTTTGGTCAAGTAGCGTTTTTCTAAGACCCGGAGCGCATTTGGGGAAATCGCCGAGGCGTTGAGGTCCGGCTTTTTCGTCCCCATATCGCGCTTTTCAGGTGCCTGGACTGTCTTTTCCTGTTCTTGCGATCTGACCGCTCCATTCTGCTTTGTCGTCTCCATCACCCCTCCATGTGGGTGTCCCTTGGACTCCGGGGACACAACTTAAATATAGCGTAGGGTAATAGCGGAATCAATTTATTTTGTCAAGCGGAAAGTACAATATATTGATGATTTTATTCTCAGGCTCACAGGATGTTGTGGATTCTCTGGATATATCCTGTGGAAAAGGTGTGGACGGTAGGCCCTATTCGATGCGGAAATAAAGGGACTTGCCGCTACGGTCCACCACGGCATAGGCATCCTTCCGCGTCGTATTGACGCGCCCGACCGCCGTCAAGAGGAAGACGTCGCTGCGGGCGGTGAGCCAGGTGTGGCTGCCGGCATCGAGCATGTCCTGCCAAACCGCTGCGAGTTCCTTTTGAAGGTGATTGGTGAAGGCCGATACTTCTTCGAAAGGACGTTTTTCCGTGATGCGGCGGGCCTCCGTCTCGTCTATCGCTTCGTTAAAACTTTGGAGCACGAGTGCGTCGGCCGTGTTGATATTGATTTTTCCTTCACCGTAAATCGTGAGATAGGGCGAAATAATTCGGTAGATATTGTCGCTGATGCCCCTAACCATTTGAAGTTCCCTGAGGGTTTCGAAGGGGCCGTTTTTGGGGCAATAGCCCTCATCGCAGTCCCGGTAGTCCCCGGCTTCCGCGCCGAAGGGCTGGGTTTCGTCGTCGCTGTCGATCCAATCGATTATCGGATCCACCCCGTTTGGATCGAGCTCGAGCAGTTCGAAAAGCCGTTTGAGCTGGTCCACCCTCCAAGTCACCACGGCCTCGGCGCCGGTGGTCTGGGAAATTTCGACCAGTTTATTCAGATTGATTTTTCGTTCCTCGTCGACGATCACGCCGCTGAGCAGCCCGTCGCCCAGGGGATAGTCGGGAATGGGCGTGGCCCAGAGTTCGTCCAGGCCGTCATAGCCATTGCTGTTGCGCGTATCTTCCTTAATCAGGCCCTTCCCCGCCGAGATGGCCGAGCGGGCCAGGTAGAAGGCCTGCAGGTCGTCCCGGAAATTCCCGGCGGCGCGCAGATCGGCGCGGGCCTGAAAATCGGACTCCAGAATAATCACCACAAGGAGAAAGAGGATGACCAGGCTCAAGAGGAGGGCGAAACCCCGCTGGTCTTTTCCCGGTTGGGTGGAAGGAGTGCTTCCCGTGTGGGTTTGCTTCTTACGAAGCCGTCTTTTCATAAGAGAGGACTAAGAAGGTGATATCCATTTTATCGGGATCGGAAAAGCGGGTCTTCATCGACAGGCGTTTAATACGAAGACCTTGCGGGGCCTCTTCGATGGCGCTGAGAAAGGGGATGATTTGCGCGAGGCTGACATTCTCGAGCTTGACCTCCACCGGGATCTCCCGGTAGGGTTTTTGGACCTGCGGTGTCAGGGGGCGGATAAAGGCGATATGGCCGCGCACGCCATTCTTTGCGGCATTCTCTTCCAGAAAGGAGAGGGCCGAAAAAGTCGTCTCCGCCGGCAGGCGCGCCTCGAAGGCCCGGATCTTTTTCGAGAGGCTGAGGTAGTCCCTTTTTAAGCTGTCCATATCCTGAAGGGCCACTTCTTTTCTGTCGATCAAGCTCTCCAATTGTTCCATGCGCGCGAGCGTGGGATCGATCTGCGTAAAATAGACGATCAACAACAGGACAACGAGGCCCCCGCCGCCCAGCATCCATTTTTCCCGCAGAGAGAGCCGCAGCAAGACTTGGTCGATTCCTTTAAGAAGGCGTGTTTTTTCCACCTGAATCCTTTTCAATAACGGCCATCTTGATTCGAAAACGGACCTGCGACTGATTGGCCATCACCTTCGCGTCGCTCACCTCAATCCCTTCGAAATGACTGGCGCCGAGGAGCCCGCCGCGAATTCGGTCTACCGATTCGAAGGAATCCGTCTGCGCCTGAATCCGAATTTTTCCGCTGTCGATTGCGATATCGAAGACGTCTATTTTTACGCCCTCGGGGATCGCCGCCGAAATTTCCTTTAAGACGGCCAGGGGGCTCATCTCGTCCACTCCCAAAAAAGTCCCGGTCCGTTTCAAGGTGTCAATGGCGCTTTGGGTTTGGTCGACCTCGTTGACCACGTTTCTGACTTCGGGAAAGGTTTCGGTAAAGCGGTCCCGGATCTCCTGTTTTAAGCTTTGGTAGCGATTTTCCTTTAAGGCATAGTGAAGCGATAAATCGCCTGCCATCAGGCCGAGCAGCAAAAGGCCGATGAGGATGATCGCCACGAAGTGCCGGCGTTTTTCCCGGCTTTCCTTTCCGAAGGCAAAGGCCCCTTTCCGGAAATTGATCGGCGGCCCGTCGCTCTCCTGAAAGGCCACGCCGAAGGCTTGGGCATAGACCGCGGAGGCCAGATCCGCATTCACGGCATCGACGCCGATCACCGCGCCTGCACGGCTCTTGGGGCCGATGTCGAGGGCCGCCGCTTCCATTTCGAGGGCCTCGGCAAGCGCGGCGCGCAGTCCGGCCAGACGCCCGCCCCCGCCGCAGAGATGGAAAAAACGCCGGGGCGCGCCTTCCGTTTGGGCCAGGGCGGGTGAAGGACAAAAGGCCCGAAGCGACTTTTCGATCTCGGTCTGAAGACGCGTCACCCCTTTTTGGATGGCGGCGCGGGCCTGGGTCCGTTTGGGGTCTGGCTCGGATGTTGACGTATCGCCGACCAGACCGAGCTCTTCTTTCAGCGTCTCGGCCTCGTCCCAGGCGAGACTGAGGTCTTTTTGAAGGAGAGCCGTGAGAGAATCGCTGCCGAAGGGGAGGGTTCGCACCCAGTCGAGTGCGCCATTCGAGAGAAAGCAGAGCACCGTTCGTGCGGCTCCAAAATCGACAATCAGTCCTTCGTTCAATGCGCCAGGCTCGTCCTGAGGCCCGGCGACAAAATAATGGGCGAAGGCATACAGGGCAAGCGGGTTGGGTCCGATCCATGCCGGGTCGATCCCGATGGGCTGGAGCGCCTCTAAATAGGCGCTCAGGGTTTCGTTTCGAATGGCCGAAACCAGCAGCCGGCTTTGGCTTTTTCCCCTTTCGATCTGCGCGGCTTCCGATTGGCCCCGGTCTCCGCGCGGCGCGAGGCTCATGTAGTCGAGCGTGACGGCGTCCAAATCGAAGGGGAGCTCGGCCTCGGCCTCGAAAGGCACAATCTGTTGCAGTTTTTTCGGGTCGGAAAAAGGGAGAACCAACTCGTGTGTCGAGATTTGGTCTCCGGGAATGGAGAGGGCGACCAGATCGCCCGGCGCAATTTTGCCTTCCGCAAGCAGATCCTTAAGCACTTCAATCTGTTCGGGGCTTAAGGGCCCGGTCCCCGCCGCCCCCTCGCTTCGGGGAACGCCACGGACGAAGGAGTCGATCAAGCGCGTCCCACGAAGGCCTTTGGCCAGGCGTACGCCTTTGATGGTCGCCCTGCCGATATCTAAACCGAGTATGTTTTGTCCCATGGCCTTCTCTTTAGGTTTAGGCGCCCAGTGGAACCGAGCGTCCGTTTACGGAGAGCTGAATGTTCCGCAGGGCGCCGTTGATGCGGATATTCAGGGGGTCGCGCCCGTTGTAGCCCTGAACGAAGAGCATCGCCATTTCCTTGATCGTGCCCTTCGGTGTGGCCTGGAAGGACAGGGTCAAGAGGCTGGCGTCGAAGGGGCGGCGGAGCAGGAGGTTGCCGCGCTCTCCCTGAAGGTCGGCCATTTGCCCTTGCAGGGAAAATGGATCGAAGTCGATGCGGCCGTCCTTCCACGAGAGCTGCGCCTCCGCCTTGGAGAAGGAAAGCTCCCCGAGGGGAAGGGTCCATCCGCCGATCTCCGATAAACGTCCGTTCTCCACGGTCAAATGCAACTGTCCACTTCCTTTCAGTACGTCTTTTTCGAGCCAGGTGCCGTCCCCTTTGAGGGAAAGCCGTCCGGCGGCGCCCAGTCCCAGTTCGGCCAGATCGACCTGTTTCCCCTCAATCGACTGTATGCCGATGACGATTCCTTCCTCACTGCGCATCATGACCAAATCGCCCGAGAGCGTCCCGCCGCCCAACGCGGCCCGAAAAGCGACCTGGACCTCTTTTTTCAATAAGAGCGGCAGGGGTGCCAGCCTGAGGTCGAGTGCCGCAATCTTGAGATCGACTCGACCCGTCCCATTTGCAACGCCGAGTATTTTTCTTGGACACGAGGCCGCAATGCCGCTTCCCGAGAGCCCAAGGGGCAGGGTCAAATGGCGCTGCGCGATTTTTATCCGGCAGCCACTATCGGCTTCGACCCGTTTAAACGCCAGCCTTTCCAGGCTTTCGATGGGAAAGGTCCAATACAAAAAAAAGAGGAAGGCCCCCACGGCGAACAGGGTGTAGCCGAGAAGTGGGAGCAGTTTTTCTTTTTTGATTCGCATGTCGCTTGCTCTATCCTTGCCTGGCTTCGCCGCGCGATCGGGCGAATGCCAAGGGTCTTCTTAGCCGCCCAGCGGGATATCCACCCAGGTCTTAAATCGGTGTGAGGCATGCCCTTCCGGTTTGAGGATCAATTCGATTTCCACGGCGATGGGCGGTTTTCCTTGTTCCGACATATCCCAGGTATCGGACCATTCGTTTTTTTTCGGATCGAAATACCGGAAATTCAGTCCTTGCATCGGGCCGCCAATTTCGTAACTGAGGATGCGCCCATTCGACAGCAGCATTTCCTGCATGAGCATGTCCTCCACTAGGGCGTAGCGGATGGTTGCCCGATCCGACTCCGGGGCCTCCGCAGAGGTTCTGCTGTGGGAGACGGTATTGAACTGGAGCGCATCGTTTGGAAAGCTGCCCGCGTCCAACTGGCGCTCGCTGTCTTCTCCCAGAAAAAGAGAAGGCGACAGATTGCCGCCGGGGGGGGCGCCCGATACGGCGGGCTGAAGATGCAGCATGCTGAGATTGTTCGCCATGTAATAAAAACCGTAGCGGGCCAAGCGGTAGACCTCCGCTTCTTCTTCCAACTGTTCGGCGCCCTGATACACCGCATTGAAGGTGCCGTAGATGAGGGTGAAAATCACGGCTACGATCCCCAAGGAAATCATAATTTCCAAAAGAGTAAATCCGGCCGGCCCTTTTTTTGAGGTGCTCGCATTATTTTTTAGAGGTTTAGAATCCCGCATCAATGTATGTTGGACATCAATTTATGCTGGGGTCGAAAAGATAACTCGTAAAATTGACGGAGCGTTCTTCTTTGTTGTTCTCCCAGATCACCTGAACGGACAATTCCCGTATGGCTTCGAAGGGAGTGGGCCTCACCTCCTGCCGCCACCGGTACTTCGGGGCTTCCTCGCCAAAATCTCCCGTCTCCTCTCCCAGGTTCGGAAAGCCGGTAATGGTGATATCCGTGACCTTTTGGCGCGCCAGTAGGGTGGCTTCCGTCAGCTCCCTTGCGTGGGCGGCTAGGGCGATATCTTTGTTCCTGAGTCCCAGCAGCACCACCAGCGAAATCGAAAGCACCGTTAAGGCGACCATGATTTCAAGCAGCGTAAATCCGGCGGCGTGTTTGCGTCTGGGTTCTTCTTTTCCCGGCATCATAACATCCGTTCGACGGCGACTCCTGGGGCTGCCCCGGAGAGGATTATTCCACATAGCGGTCGTAGACCTTTACCCGTCCGGTCAGGGGATTCACGGCCAAGGTCCAAATCTTTTCGCCTTCTTGGAGGTGGATGGCCGTTTTCTCGACCCCCATTTTAAAAATATCGGTATAGGCCTCCCCCTGATTCACTTTGCCTCGGGGTGTCACTACGTCTTCGAAGCGGATGCCCTCTGGAAGGCTGCGTCGCGCGAGCAGCGGGTCGGTTGCCGCAGCGAACTCTCTGTTCTTCTGAAAGGCATCGACCCAATAGCTGGCCTGTTCAAGGTCATAACGAAGTCGGTAGACCTGTTTGGTCGACGCCGATTCCTGCGCCAGGTACTGGATCAGCCCGGAGAGATGACGCACGGTACGTTTTAAGTTGCCAGCCCCGAAGGAAGACAGTTTTGGAAAGACCATCATCGCCGTGATGCTCAATATCAAAAGCACCAACATCAACTCGAGCAGGGTAAAACCCTGTTTTCCCAAGTTCCGCCATTGCGGTTTGGGAAGCATCCTGGCGTCTTTCGATCTAAAGATTCCAGCTTTCGATATCGGCATCGTCGTCGCTTCCGCCGGACTCGTTGTCGGCGCCGTAAGAAGAAAGATCATAATCCCCGTGTGTACCCGGACTCACGTAGACGAAGGGATTTCCCCAGGCGTCCATCGGAATTTTTTGTAGATAACCGCCTTTGCGCCAGTTCTTCGGGATCTCGCCGATGCTGGGTTCTTCGACCAAGGCTTCGAGTCCTTGTTCGGTGCTGGGATAGGTGCTGTTGTCGAGTTTGTAGAGTTGAAGCGCGCCCTCGATGTTTTTGATCTGCGCCGTGGCCGAAACCCGGCGGGCCTGGTCGGTGCGGCCCACCATCTTGGGGGCGACCAGCGCGATCAAAATCGCTAAGATGGTCACCACGACCATGATTTCGATCAAGGTAAAGCCGCGTTCAAAACGGCGCCTCGCCTTTATTTTTTTGAGAACAGGCCGCCCCTTTATTTTTTTGAGAACAGATTGAAGCCCGTCGAAGCGCCTCGTGTGTTTCTTCGTGCTTGCATCTTTTTTCATTGTCTTCCTTATCCTACAATTTGGCTGACTTCAAAGATCGGGAGAAGAATCGCCAGAACGATAAACAGTATAACAAGTCCCATCCCCAAGATCATGATGGGGCCTAAAAGCGAGGTGATCCCGGTCACCACGGTTTCGACTTCATTGTCGTAAGCCTCCGATACTTTTTGCAGCATCCGCTCCAGATCGCCGCTTTTTTCGCCGATGGCGATCATATGGGTGACCAGGGGCGGGAAAAGACCGCTCCGTCTCAGAGGATCGGCGATGCTGTCGCCTTCGCGGATATTCCCGCGCGCCTCTTCAATGGTGCGTTCGAGCACGGTATTGCCCACGACTTTTTGTACGATTTCGAGCGCATTGAGCAGCTGCACCCCGCTGGTGAGGAGGGTGGCCAGGGTGTGGGTGAAGCGGGAAATAGCCACCATCTTGACCACGCGCCCGAGCAGGGGGACCTTTAAGGAAAAACGGTCGAATTGTTCGCGTCCGTGGGGCTTGCGGAGGTGACGCCTAAAGACGAGCAAGCTTAGAACGAGGAGGACAAGAACCAGCCAGCCATAATCCTGAACGAAGCCGCTGATGTTCAAGAGGATGATCGTCGGCAGGGGCAAGGCTTGATTCAAATCCGCGAAGATGGCCGTGACCTTAGGCACGACATAGGAGATTAAAAAAAGAAGAATCGAGAGGCTGACCACCATCATTAAAATCGGATAGGTCATCATCGAAAAAACCTTGTTGCGCAGCCGGACTTGTTTTTCGAGATAGTCGGCCAGGCGCTCGAGGATACGGTCGAGCGTGCCGCTGGCCTCGCCTGCGCGCACCATTTGACTATAGAGCGTCGGAAAAATAAGCGGGTGACGGCTGAGGGCGTCGGCGAAGGCGCCGCCCTCTTTGACGTGCTCCCGGATGTCGGTCCAAATCGTTTTGGCCGATGCGTTGTCGCATTGTTCGATGAGGGCGGACAGGGCCTCCATTAAAGAAAGTCCCGCGCCCAACAAGGTGGACAACTGCCGCGTCATGACCGAGGTTTCGGAGGGGCTGATGCCTTCGGAAAAGGAAAAGGCTTGTTTCGAACGGTTTGCGGCGCTTTCTTTTTCCGAGGTCACGTCGGTGGGGAAGACGCCCTTTTGGCGCAGTTTGGCCCTGGCCTGACGCGGGTTGTCGGCATCGATCACGCCGGAGGTGTTTTTCCCGCGCCCGTCGAGTCCTTTATAGGCGAAGACCGACATGCGCTAGATCGCCTCCTCTTGCGTCACCCGGAGAACTTCTTCGGTCGTGGTGTGTCCATTCACCACCCGCAGGGCGCCATCTTGCCGAAGGGTCATCATGCCGTTTAAGATCGCCTTGGCCTTAATTTGGCTCGAATCGACTTTCGAGAGCACCATTTGCCTGATAGTATCGTTCATCAGCAGGACCTCGTAGATGCCCGATCGCCCTTTAAAGCCGGTCTTCAAGCAGTTTGCGCAGCCCTTGCCTTTATAAAAAGAATAGTTTGGGTTGTATTTGACGCCGAGCTTTAGGCACTCTTCCTCTGTCGGTCGATAGGCCGTGCGGCATTCCGGACAGATTTTCCGAACGAGGCGCTGGGCGACAATCGCCACCACGGAGGAGGAGACGAGAAAGGGCTCTATCCCCATGTCGAGCAGACGCGTCACGGCGCCCGCCGCGTCGTTGGTATGGAGGGTGGAAAAGACCAGATGTCCAGTGAGCGAGGCGTGAATGGCGATGCCGGCGGTTTCCACATCGCGGATTTCGCCCACCATGATGACATCGGGGTCCTGCCGCAAGATGGATCGCAGTCCTTTGGCGAAAGTCAGGTCAATCTTCGCATTGACTTGGATCTGTCCGATGCCGTTAAGCTGATATTCGATGGGGTCTTCGATCGTGATAATATTTTTGTCGGGTGAATTGATCTTGTTGAGCGCGGAATACAAGGTGGTGGTCTTGCCGCTTCCGGTCGGGCCCGTGACCAAAATGATGCCATGCGCCAAGTGGATGAGGCGTTCCATCGCGGCGAGGTCGCGAGGCGAAAGGCCGATGTCGTTGAGGTTGAGGGATTCGTTCGTTTTTTCCAGAAAGCGCAGCACCAAGCGTTCGCCGTGCGCCGTGGGGATGTCCGAGACGCGGATATCGATCTCGCGTCCGCCGATACGCAGGCTGATCCGCCCGTCTTGAGGGAGCCGCTTTTCGGCGATGTTCATGCCGGCCATGATCTTCACGCGTGAGATGAGGGCCGATTGGAGCCGCTTGGGCGGCGAGAGGATGTTATAGAGCACGCCGTCGATTCGGAAGCGAATCTTGATTTCCCGTTCGAAGGGCTCGAAATGGATGTCGGAGGCCTTCTGCTGCGCCGCCTGAAAAAAGATCGAATTCACGAGTTGGATCATCGGGGCTTCGTCGTCGGTGTCGAGAATGTCTTCCGGTTCGGCTAGCTCTTCTGCCAGCGCGCTCAAGTTGGTCCCCGAAAAATCGGAAATGGCTTCCTCGGGACTGTCCGTTGCCAATTCGTAAACCTGATTGATGTTGCGCATCATCTCCTTGGGTGGGACGACGGCGAGTTCGATGGGTGCCCCAAGCAAGAGACGAAAGTCGTCCAAGGCCGCGAGGTTCATGGGTTTGGAGGTGGCGCAGCGGATGGTCCCACCTGCCGCTCGATCGATCGGGAGAAACAAATGCCGCTTTGCGAGGGCAAGGGGAATATCCAAGGTGAGCGATGGGTCGATGCTGTTGAGATTCAGCGTGGGCAGATAGGGCAGCTGCCATTGGACACAGAGGCCTTTCAAAAGGGTTTCTTCTTTTACATGTTTCAAGCGAATCAAGATCTCGCCGATGCGCCCGCCTTCCTCTTTCTGGCGTTTCAGCCCCTCTTCGAGCTGCTCTGGACTGAGGACCTTTTTTTCGATGAGGATCTGGCCGAGAAGCGGCCGCTTTTTTTGTATCAATGCGAATCCTTATTTTATATCCAATCCGGCAGAGAGCCGGAAAGGGGGCTTGCGTCGCCCCCTCCACCGGCAAAGCCGGATGGAGCCTCCCCCTCAACGCTCTCATTCGTTCGCTGGTTACGAATACGGACCTGTCGCTTGCCTTTTGCCTTGGAGGCTGCGGGCTTTATTGCGGCGGATTGACGATCTCTCCGAATGCGCTGGCCCATCCATTGCGATGCTGAATGTTGTCTTCAATAAAACGGTTGCTTCCTTCGGTTTTTTTTATGCGGATTTCTTCGAGTTTTTGCTCGTCGAGGACGATGTGAGGGGTGAGGAAGATCATTAAATTCGTTTTTTCGACGCGCTTGGAGCTGAAACGGAAGAGCCAACCGAGGAGGGGAATGTCGCCTAAGAGGGGGACCTTTCGATCGACGGTAATCAGGTTGTCGCGAATCAGGCCGCCGATAACGACGGTGCGTCCATCGCGAACGACCACCGTTGTGCTGGCCGAGCGCTTATTCGTCGTGGGGCCGAGGGTCTGCCCTCCGGAGCTTTGAGCGGTTTCGATCACCGACGAGATTTCTTGATAGACGTCGAGCTGGACCCGACTGTCTTCTAGGATGTCCGGCGTGAGCCTCAAGATGATGCCGACGTCTTTGCGTTCGATCGTGGTTTGAACGTTTCCGCCCACGGTCTGACTCTGCGCGCCGGGAAAGGGGACATTTTGGGCGACGACGATTTCGGCCTTTTGTTTATCGCTGGTGAGAATCTGCGGTGTCGAGAGAATGTTCACGTCGGTGGACGATTTTAATGCGCGGATCACGGCCTGAATGTTGATGGGGGAAATGCCGAGACCTTGCGTGTTGGCGATGCCGTTGAGTGCCGTGAGGTCGAGGGTATTGTTGAAGCCGCCGAGGACGGTGATATCTTGGCCGACATAGCCGAAGGCCGCACCCAACTCCGTCCCGAACTCGTTGAATTTATCTGCCGAAACCTCGAGGACCACGGCCTCGACATAGACTTGCCGCCGCTTGATGTCGAGTTGATCGATGACGCCTTTTAATATCTCGTAATCCGTGTCGGTCGCCGTGATAATCAAGCTATTGGTTTCGTTGTCCGATAGGATCTGCACCTCCGCGGAAAGTTCCGCCGTGGGCCGTACGATGCGGCGGTTACGGGCGGAGGGTTTGGCGACCAGGCCGCGAATGACTTTGGCCATTTCCTCCGCCTTCATGTTTTTGAGGGTAATGACATGGACGCTGCGTTCTTCCGGTACTTCGGCAAAAGGACGGATCTGGTAAATATCGCCCCGCTCGACCACGGTGAGTCCTTTGAGTTCCAGGACGGAGAGAAAGACGTCGAAGACGCGGTCGATCGGGATTTTACCCGGCGAAACGAGAGTGACCTTTCCCCGGACTTTTTCGTCGATCACGAAGTTTTTCCCCGTGAGTTCACTGACCAGTTTCACCAAAACCGTCAGGTCGACATCGTTGAAGTCGAGCGTCACCTCTTTTTCTTGGCCGCCTTTTTTGAGGGTCGCCGCCTTCTCTTGGGCTTGGCATAGATCGGCATAGAGAAAAACAGAGGTAAAAATGCCTGTAAAAAAAATGGCCCAAGATACGACCCAGGCCGGAGAAAATAGTTTCATGGCAACTCGCTATCGGATTTCGTAATCGAAGGTCTGTTTTTGATTATTGCGGACCAGGTCGATGTGGATGTTGCTTTCGTCTTTGAGTTGTTCGAGGACCTTCATAAAGTTTTGAGGGTCTTTGACATCGATGCCGTTAATGCGGTTGAGGATGTCGCCGTTATTTAAACCGATCTTCGAATACAGGCTGTCTTTGGCGATGGCAAAAATCCGGAAACCATCGGGCTTGCCGTCCTGAAAGTTGGGAATAATCCGGGCCTTCGTCAACAGCTGGGGCAGGTTGGACATGGCGCTGTCGATTTCGCGGCGGTCGAGGAGCCATTGGTTTTCCGAAACTTGACGAATCGTGTCTCCTTCCACCGGCGGTGTCGGCGCCGGGACGACGCGGCGGGCGACGGGCTGCCCCCCCCCTTGTCCATCGGTGGGATTTGTGGCCAATTCGATAACTTCTTGTTGATCCCCTCGTTGAACGACGGTTTGATGGCGGTCGATCGCGATGAGCTTTGCGTTTTCGGCGACGAGGTCGCCCAAGCGGTAGATGGTTTGTTCCTTGTCGTTCGCCTGACTAAAGACCGCGTAGGGCACGCCGTGTTTTGGAATGACCGTGCCGACCAAGGTTAAATGGAGCGGAGGCAGGGCGATGGGGGCCGATGAGATGGGCGCGGCATCGGACAGGTCTTGGGTCCCGGGGGAATGGGGTTTGGCCTTCGAGTTGAAGATATTTTTGCTCAGAATGTAATGGTAATCCGCGGGCTGTGCTTTTTCTCCGCGCAGTCCGGGATCGCTTGACGGCAGGGAAGACGGTGTCGGCCTGTCGAGCGATCGCTCCAGATAAGAACCCAGGGCGAGATTTGCCATGTCGGCGGTAAAGTAGGCCCCTGCTGAAATCATGACGAGGTGGAGTATCCAATAATAAGATCTAAACATACCTTAAGTGTACATCAAATGATAGGCGAATGGTCATGATGTTTTGTCGTCTTCTATTAAAAATATCAACATAATTAGAGGCTTCTCATGTTTTCGCCCTATATCTTATGATCCAATAGGCCATGAGATATAGGGCGACGACACGAAACGATTATAGATAGTTTGTGAATAAAGTCAATAACGGCACACCGAGCGCGTTGGGGGCGAAGCGCGGCGTGGCTCGGCTCGACAGGCTTCAAAGGGGGGTTGTGTCAAGGCCGAGCGGAGGCGGCCTTCGGATTTCTTGATTAAAGCGGCGAAGATATGTTACAAGCATCTCGGCTTGAGCCCCCGAAACAGGGATTTATCGTCCTCGGCGAGGGGGGAGTGTCGAGTCATCCTTGAGGGCGCGTGGCGGAATTGGTAGACGCAGCAGTCTCAAAAACTGCCGAGGGTCACCTCATGCCGGTTCGATTCCGGCCGTGCCCACCATTTTTCTTCTCTCGGGCGCGCAAGTCTTTTCGTGGGGTGGGGTGGGGTGGCTTCAGGGTCTCACGTCGGCGCGCGCAGGCAGGCGAAACCGCAGGTTGAGCCCCGAGCACGCCGACGGCGTAGTATTATTGCGTGAGCTTCGGAATTAAAACGGTATGTCCTTGGTGTAGAACGCATCGAGTTCCTTCTTGAGAGCATGAAGCGTCCTGACTGCACGGTTGTAATCCTTCACCGTATATTTTTGGTACTCCCAAGTCGAGGCCAAGAAAATATGTTCGTTTTGGCGCGCATCCCACAGCATGTGAAGCGCGTCACAGGTTTTGTCCGAGATGTACTGGCGTCTCGTAAGTCCTCACACCGTGGCTTAAAACGGCGGCTAATACCGCAAACCCCTTCGCCTAACGCGACACCTCTCGTCAGGCTCTCACAAATTGCTCCCATCAAGCAGACAGCCTCTTTGATAACCATCTCCTGTGCGGTCAAGGATAGGTCAGTCCGATTGATAAGCCATCGGAATACATCCGAAAGGATATGCGCGTAGGCCAGGTTTCGTTTGAGTGTTTCGTCTTTCAGGTACCAGAGCTGCTGACGGAATGCAACCGCATTTCTGAGGTAACCACGCGGGAATCTGATTCGTGAGCGTGGATGATTATTCTGCCCGAGGTATTTTTGAATATCAGCGAGGTCGCGGCTCACCCGCTCAACGGCTTCAGCTAAATCGTTATCGTTGCTGATCATGTTCTAGATTCTTGGTTCATGGTTCATAGCAAGTTTGCTTGAACCGCTCCCGCCTGTTCCCGCAAGCGCGCAAAATCCAACATCTCCGCCATGCGCGCGTTCTTGTCCCGCCATTCATAGAACGTGGCTTCCGACAACAGCACGTAGTGCCATTCCCGTTCTGCACGCTTCTCCGTGGGTAAGCGGTTGATGTTCGCGCACCAGTTCACCGCCGCCATCTTCTTGCGCTGGACGTTCGGATGACTGATCTGTCCCTTGGCCTTCGTCTCTACGAGATAGATGCAGTCCTTGGAGCGCACGATAAAATCAGGCGAGTAAAAGGCGGGCAGGCCATCGTCCTTCAGATAACGCAGCCGGGTGAAATGATGGCGCTGCTCATTGATCTTGCAGAATGCGTCAACGGTACTGTCCGCATCCGCCCACAGAATAAAGTTCTTCTCCAGGTTTCCGCTCTGCGAAGGAAATGGCAGCCTCGGATAGATGCACTTGACCACCTCCACCGAGAATGACTCGCGCATCGAAAGTTTCGCCACTTCGGAAAGGTAACGGTGATTCACCACCGTCTCACCCTCGATACGGGTCTCTTCCGCCGCCATGATTGCCCGTGCAAGTTGGGTGATGACATGCGTCGCCACCGGGTCAAGCAGCAACATGCGCCAGTTTTCATCCTCAAGAGGAGCAAACTCGCTACCGAAAAGACGCTGCCGGATGTAACGATCCGCAAGCCCCGCGAGCTGCGGCTTCTCGATCTGCATGTAGGGAAATTTCGCCATGTTGGCGTAGCTGCGCTTGCTCTCGGTCAATGGCTCGGTCAGCATCAAGCTCACACGGTTGACCAGCCGCGCGATGTAATCGTTATAGCCGGTCGCGGTCATGATCCCGCCGTCCACGCGGTAGTCGCCGAACATCTTTCCGGTTTCCACATCGTGCGACGTGAACTTGTCGCCTTTCCCAACCAGGTTCTTTAGCTGGGCGAGCGTGAACCCCTCGAATGGTGCCAGTTTCTCCAGCGCAATATCCTTGCGCGAAACTGTCTCTTCTTCCTCTTCGAGAATAAAGGGAATGCCGATATCGTATTCTTCGTACCCTTCCCGCAGACCCACGGGAATCAGATCTCCGGTCGCACCGCCTCCAGGTGCTTCGTCGGTTGTCTCGCCGACGAGACCTTCCTTCATGAGTTCGGCGTAGAACTCCATGAAGGCCGGATGCTCGATGATGCTCAGGACATCTATCAGGCTGTTAGGCTCCTTGCTTTGCCGGATGAGTTGCCGGTTTTCGGCTTTGGTTTCGGCATATTCGGCATCGCGCCACATCAACCGCAACCCGCGACCGATGGTCTGCTCCAGCAGAATCTGCGCCTGCGTCGAGCGAAGCGGCACAATGACGCAGATGTTGTTCACGTCAAACCCCTCGCGCAGCATCAGCACGGAGATGATAACGCGGGGTTGCGCGTGCCGGTCCATGTCGAACAGGTGCTCGCGGACGCGGTTCCAGTCCTCTTTCTTGAGTTCTCCTTTTCTGCCCGAGTCAACGCGCAGGAATTCCTCATCGCTCAACCCCTCGGCGCGGAAGAACCCCTCCACATAGGGCGTCACCTCCGTGTCCTCGCACACCACCATCATTTTCGGGCGGCGTTGCGAATCGAGCCGGGCGAAATCTTCTTCCAGTTTCTTCAGCTTGGTCAAGCCGGCCCGCAGCATCACGCGCTGGCCGTCCGACAGGCCGATCACATTGTTCTTCTCATCGCGCTCCGCCTTGAAGTCCAATTCGAGGCTGGCGATCTCCTTGCGTTTATCGAGCACCAACGATTTGACCAACCCGGCTCTCATCGCGGTCTTGAGGTCGAAATCCACCACGATGTGCGGGAACATCGCTTTAGCGAGACTCTTGCCGGAACCGATCTGGTTGTAGGGCGTCGCGGAGAAATCCACCTGCACGAAGTGCTTACCCTTGCCCGCGGCAATGTAGGTCAGACTCTTTTGCCATTCGACCTCGGTGTTCTCGTCCGCTTTCTTTACCGAATGGATATGGTGCGCCTCGTCGTTGAATACCACGAGATGTTCAAGATCGGCGAGGTACTGCAATTCACCCCCACGCAGAAACTTCTGGTCGAGCTGATTGAGGTCGTTTCCTGCGGACTTTCCAGGGCGCAATGGAAACACTGACTTAACTACCTGGTCCGGCTCGATGGCCTGTCCGGGGTCTATTACCTCACCTTCGCTCAGCACTTCTTCCAGACCGGCCAGCAAATGCCAGTTGGTAATGGCGATCAGTCCGCCGCCTGTCACCTTGCGGCCAATATCTTCCTTCGTGGCAACGGCGCTCTGCACAAAACTGAAGATTTCCAGTCGGTAGGTATCGGGTACGAACAGGCTCTGATACTTCGCCAGATCGGAGGTCTCGAAATTCCGCTTGCCTTCATGCTCCTTGCCGAGAAACGCAACCAGCAGCCGGTCGTAAACGATGAGTCCTGGCGCGACAATGAGAAAATTCGTGCTGAACGACGTACCCGTGTCTTGTCCGTCGTGGTGCTTGGCGTTCAGGTATTGCCAGATGAGCAGGGCTTGCAGCACCCACGTCTTGCCGGTGCCGGTCGCCATCTTCATGCAGTATTTCGGATGCGCGTTCTTGGGTAGTGACAGTTCCTTGATCAACCCAGCGGACGCAAGCAATTCATCGGCGGCAAGCTCGGCGTAGAGGTCTTTGGGCAGCGGCGCTTTTAGCCCCTCGTGCGCATAGATGGCGTTCAGGATTGCCTGCCGCTGACCGGGATGGTAGTTATATTCTCGTGCGTCTATGTGCCCCTGGGCGAACCACCAGACAAGCAAATCGCGGGTCACGCCCGTGACCATCTCCAGAATCGGCGCTTCCCCGGTTTCCAGCCCGACGCACAGGTCATTGGCCCGCACGGTCAGGTTCTTGGCCAGGGTCAGATCATTCACGCTCATGAAAGTGGCTCAGCCGGAATTTGTTCTTTTGACATCTGCGAGCAACCCGGCCTATCCTCCGCGCTCTAAAGGTTCCTCTCCGATGACAAGTGCCCAAGGGGCTCTCCTGAAAAGGTAGTCGGAGGGGTCATTTCTTTTCGGCTGTCGGCTCTGGTCGATGAGCTGTAAGCCCACGATCCTCGCAGCACCGGGTCGGTTATCTACGCTGTTTTCTTAACGCGCTCGCCCCCATGCGGAACGCTGGCAACAACAAAGACCGTATTTATCGCGCAACATTACTCGAAATGGCGTATTCCATGGCGCGCGGATTCTCCATCCGTTTCGATGCGTCCAATATCTCCATCCCGACAATATTGCCGCCCACGTCATAATCGAGGATCACGCCGGGTTTATCTTCGTCGCTTTCCTCAATCGGCGCGCTGCTGAAAAGAATGCGCAACACGTCCACTTCCGGGTCGTAAACAACTTTCATGGTTGCCTCCAATATTTCTCGATCTTGCTGGTGCGATACACCGTAACGACCACCGCCGGCTCAACCGCATCGTTCACAATGGCGCGTAATAAGAATAGCTTACTCTCGCCGAACTCCACTTGCGACTGGTAAATCTTTTTGCCATCGCGTTCGGGCAGGATTTGCTGCGGGTTCTGCAGTACCTGGTCCAGCAAATCACGGGGAATGCCGCGCCGCTCGATTTCTTCCAAGGCATGCCGGGACAATTTGAACTTCATTTAATGTCTCCTTGAATCTTCAGACATTTGAAACCCTCTATACCTGTTCCACCACTTCCGACTCAAACCCGAACACATCCACCACCCGCACCGCCACCTGCCGCGGCTCGGCTTTCGCGGGCAGGTTGTCGAGCCGCGCCTCGCGCACCACACGCAAAGGGTCGGCGTCGTTCTCGGTGTTGCTGCGGTAGTCCTGCCACACGGAGCGGAAGGTCACGCCGTCGAAGTCCGGGTCCACGCTCCAGTATTCGATCAAATCGAGCGGCTCGCGGGCGATGATCGCCTGCAATTTCTCGCGGTTGGCGTCGTCCAGGTTCAGCGCATCCGGCGAGAGCAGGATGTAGTTGTCGAGCTTCACCACAAGTGATTCGGTCCCACCGTTTTGCTTCCGTTCGATGGGCTTGATGGTGAGATATTGCAGCGAGGAAAAACGCACCTCGTCGGGCCGCAGCTTCTTGCCGGATTTTTTGGCGAGCTTGTCGAGCAGATCGGGCGGGATCACCAGCACTTCCAGCCGCTCGTCGTTGAGGCCGGTGATGTCCATGCCGATGCTGGGCGTGAAGTTCCAGCCGAGCACGACGACTTTCTCCCAGCCGCCCATCAAGCTGTCGCGCAGCGACTGCGCCTTCTTCAAGGTCGGTAGCCCGGTCATCTTGTTGGGCGAGTCTACAAACACCAGCGTTTTTCCTTGCGCCAGCCGCCCGAGGTTGCGGTTTGGGTTGTGTTCCGGCGGCAGCGGTAGCGCGCCGTAAAGCCCCAGCACCACCTGCGCCAGATCGCCAATGCGATACGTCCGGCCCAGGCTGCTGCGCATCTGTTCGGTTTGGTAGTCGCCGATGGATTGATACAGAAACGGCTTGGCGTTCTGGTCGATCAGCCGCTTGCGCATGACCATGCAGGCGGGTTTGCCGAGGTCGGAAACAATCCAACGGCGTTTAAGTTTCTCAGCGACAGCGGCAGCAGTTCCGGAGCCGCCGAAGAAATCTGCAACGACATCGCCTTCATTCGTATGGCCAGTAAGGATTCGATTCAATAAGCTTTCGGGTTTCTGCGTTGCGTACTTAAGATTCTCGTAAGCAGTTGGACTCAATATCTTCTGTACCTTGTTGTCAGTCCACCAGTCGTCCAGCCCAGCGCCTTCTTCTGAAAGTGCATAGTTATCACCTTTAACAGCGGTTAACCCCCTCTGCAACGTGCCTTCCGAGTATGGCCTGTACTGCTTATTGAAAGTCCAAGTCTTGCCCTTTGAATACCAGAACAAAGTGTCGTGTTTTTTTGGATAATAATCTTGAGGTGCTCCACCGCCACCATAGCCCCAAATTATTTCATTCACAAAATAGTCTTTACCAAAAATCTCGTCGAGAACGATCTTGACGTAATGCCCGACATGCCAATCCAGATGCACATAAATTGATCCTGTATCGGCCAACAGCTCACGCATCAGAACCAAGCGCGGCGTAATCATTGCGAGATACGAAGCTGTGCCATCGGCCCAAGTGTCAGAATAGGCGAACTGTTCGATCACCGTTGGCTTCTGCTCCACCTCCGCGCCCGGCAGAACAACCTTCGTCCGGTAATCAGCCTTGGAGTCGAACGGCGGATCAATGTAGATCAGATCAACCTTGCCGCGCAGCGACGGAACGCCGTTGTCCTCGTCGCCGGCCAGCAGCGCCTGCATGGTCAGCAAGTTGTCGCCGTAGATCAGCCGGTTCAGCCAGCCGACCTCGCCCGGATTGCTTTGGCGAAATTGCGATTGTCGCTCGCGTTGCTCGACCGACTTGAACAAGTCCTGCCAGTTCGACTCCCGCGACGGAATCACCAACTCGTTTGTCTGTAGCCGGACCCGATAGCGCCCGTCCAGCCCTTCCAGAATCTGCTCGGCCCGGCGTTTCCCCTCCGCGACAATCTGCGGCAACTGCTCAAGTAGACTTTTTTTCATTTAGCGTATTTCCCGTATCCTGCGTGTCATGCGCTCAGGGCGCGAAGCCAGACTTCAACCTTATCGGCGGCCTCATCCGGTGACGAAAACGGCTTGTATATCTTCTGCAAAATGTCCGCAGGCATCGTTTTTATTGATGAGCTTTTCAATATCAAACATTCCCGTTGAAGAAGATGCATCATACCCAATTCGTAGGTCACATTCGGGTTGAACTCAGGCTGTTCCTCTACTGTGTCGAAAACAACAACGCCGTATCGACAACACAAAAGACAGGCGATTGGGTTGTCTAGATTGTCGGTAATGCCGTGATCCTTTGCGACTACAGGAAAGAAATTCCTTCCATCAGCGTCATCCATCGCACGGATCCGAGTCGTGACTTTCTCCAGCATCTCAGCGGATTGATTAGCGTACCGAATCATCACGAATACATTTTGATCAAATGGATATTTTTTCAGGAAATCTCTGATCTTGCTTATCCATCCAACAAGTCCTTTTGGAATGAGGTCGTCTGGCAAGTCAGGAATTTCCCCGAGTATTCTTTGAACTCCTAATGGCTTTTCTTCACGGACTGCGTCGAAATATATGGCAGTCAGAATCTTGTTTGCCTTGCGGAGCTGATCTCGAAACTTTGCCTTCTGAATTCTTCGTCCTGAATTTCGGGCGGCAATTTCAAGCAGGTTGTTAGCTTGTGCTACCCTCGCAGGCGGTACGCCAGATGATTCTATGCGTGCCTTTAAATGGCTCCATGTGATAAAGCTCTGGCGTATGCGCTCCTCGACATTTGAATCATTTAATGTCTTGCCTTTTAGTTGAGCAATGTCAGCGATGATTGAGTCAATCTCAGTCCGGAAAATCTTAATTTCGTCGAGCACGGACGAGTCCTTTTGGCGGTCATTCGTGCTTTGAGCTAATCAGGTTCTCTACATATTCCTCTCCGGTCGTCGTGAGCACGTAAGCCCGCCCGCCCTCATTTTCGCCCGCCCCCATAAGCATGCCCTGTTGCACCTGCTTCGCTACAATGTCACTTATGTTGGTGAATCTTGGCTGTTTAGCTTCACGACCGACTTCGGTAAGGTCCGATGTCGTGAACTTATCCATGCCTTTCACCTTTTCAAGATAATACGCAAGCACGATTGCTTTTTCCGATTGGTTCTTAGGGGACAGTTTTTTTATGAATTCACTCGGCGATGATGGCTTCCCTTTTGCGTTGGTCGGAATTGATACGTGTGCAGACTGACTTGTGCCGCGTGAAGGCCCGTATTTTTGGATGAGTTCATCTAATTTCTTCTCCGCGTATTCAGGGGAGCCCGACACCTCAACAGAAACCCCGCCAATCTGGACTTTGAGCGTTACTTTTTCATCTGACATATATGCCTCCTTTAAACATGTGCGCCCCCGCTAACAAGAGAGTGTTAGCGCCTGTGCTCAATACCGGCGCTTGGTTTTATTCTTCGTCAGCTTCGATAGAGCCGATCAGCCTCTTCGCCGCAGCGAGACCCTCGGTTGTAACCTTGTACTTTTTCTGTGCCTGTTGCGATTTTCCTTCCTTGCGCGTCTGGATCATCAATGCTGGTTTCTTATTTTTGAGGGAATTGATCTCGGCTGTGATGTTCTTGATGCCGTGGCCGAGATGAGTTAGCTCCTTGTTTATTTCTCTACCCGTAAGCTCTGCCAAGTTCTTAGCCTCTTGGAGGTAGGACGCTACCACGAGGACCTTGTCTGATTCGTTTTTAGGGCTTGTCTTTGCGAAAAGATCCGCCACTGATAAGAAGGACGTAAGGTTTGTTTCCCCTGTATCCGAGCTTGGTTGAAGGCCGATTACGCCACGGTCGGTCTTCTGCTTTGAGCGACCCAGGGCAAACTTTCCGATCACCCAGTCAATTACTCGTCTTTTCGCATCTTCATCTAACTCGCTCAATGCATCGTAAACCGTTTTCATCGCTTTCAATTCTGGTTCGCCATTCACCGCAGTGTCCTCCGTAGAAAAGCTTGTTGCGCTGTATACCATGGGTAAAAGAAACATGCAATACGATGTGCAAGAAACATTAAACACGGACTAAACGACTCTTTGAGGGGAACGTCTGGCGGGCGGGTTGCGGGGTGGGGTGGCTGGTGCGCCCTGTCCGGATCACGGCTCGCGCTGCTCAAAAAAGGTTCGAGCTTCGGTTAAGATGGTCCACCCTGTCAACCGGATCTTGAGTCAAGAAGCAAGACCACCGATCTCCTTCGAAATCAAAAATAGTCCCAGGCCCTTTCTTTACCTTAATCGGGTGACCTTAATCGGGTGGAGAAGGGGACGATTCGCCTTTCTCCCTGAACCCACTGGTACTCGGTTCATTTTTTAGAGTATGCGAAAAAGGAAGTCTGGGTTGCCGCCCGGAAGCGTACTTTGTCTCCGCTTGCCCTGAAGCGCCGGCCTTGCAAAATAGGGACTGAAATGAATATGATACGGGTCGTTCTCAGTCATTGCTTCCGTCATTTGCTCCGCCATTTGTTCGGGCTTTTGCCGAAAGTGGAATCGCCGCTATGGAATTAAAATGAACGCATCGGAAATTCGTTCTCTCTTTCTCCAATTTTTTTCGGAACGCGGCCACGCCGTGGTCCCGAGCGCGTCCCTCGTTCCCGAGCGAGACCCCAGTCTCCTCTTCACCAACGCAGGCATGGTGCAATTTAAATCCGTCTTTTTAGGCGAAGCGCAAAGTCCCTATCCCCGGGCGGTGTCGTCTCAAAAATGCATCCGCGCCGGAGGCAAGCACAACGATCTCGATAATGTCGGCCAGACCGCGCGGCATCACACCTTCTTCGAGATGCTGGGCAATTTTTCCTTCGGCGATTATTTTAAGGAAGACGCCATTGCCTACGCTTGGGAACTGCTCACCCAGCACTATCGCCTTCCTGGCGAAAAACTGTGGATTACGGTCTATCAAGATGACGACGAGGCGGCGGACTTGTGGAAAAAAATTGTTCCCGCCGACCGGGTGATCCGCTTGGGCGAAAAAGATAATTTTTGGCAAATGGGCGATGTCGGGCCCTGCGGCCCTTGTTCGGAGATTGTGTTCGATCAGGGGGAGAGCGTGCATGCCGATTGTCCCGGCATTGGACACTGCGCGTGCGACCGCTACCTCGAAATCTGGAATCTCGTCTTCATGCAATACAACCGAGATGCCGTTGGGACCTTGACGCCGCTGCCCAAACCGAGCATCGATACCGGCATGGGCCTCGAGCGCATTACGGCCGTTTGCCAAGGGGTCTACAGCAATTATGACACCGATCTCTTTCAGCCCCTGTTTCGCGCGATCGCCGATTTGGCGAAACGGCCGGAGACGGAGGTGCGGCAATCCTTTCCGGGCCGGGTGATCGCCGACCATCTTCGCGCGATGACCTTTCTCGCCGCCGACGGCGTGGTCCCCTCGAATGAAGGCCGCGGCTATCTCTTTCGCCGCATCCTTCGGCGAGCCGCGCGCTTCGGCCGGCAACTTGGATTTAACGAACCCTTCCTGCACGGTCTCACCGGCGCCGTCATCGATACCATGTCGCAAGCTTATCCCGAGCTTGCCGGGCAACGCGATCGCATCGATGCCTTGGTGCTGGGCGAGGAAGAACGCTTCATTCACACCCTCAACCAAGGCGTGCAACTGCTCGACGAAGTGATCGCCGATTTGAAGAAAAAAGGCGAGGCGGTCATTCCCGGCGACTCCCTCTTTACGCTTTACGACACCTATGGCTTTCCCACCGACCTCACGGAGGAGATCGCTTTGGAGGCAGGTATGACGCTCGACAGAGCCGGCTTCGAGGAGGCTATGTCGGTTCAAAAAGAGCGCGCGCGGCGCTCTTGGGCCGGCGGCGATAAGTCGGCGCGGGCCGCCCTTAGCCACCCGCTCTACAAGGCCTTGTCAGAGCGATTTGGAAAGACCGACTTCGTGGGCTACGACCGTCTAACGCAGGAAACTTCCCTGTTGGCCATCGTGAAAGACGATGCCTTGGCGCCCCAGGCCGTCGAAGGCGACGAAGTCGCCCTCCTGCTGGGATCGACGCCATATTATGCGGAATCGGGCGGACAGGTCGGCGATCGGGGAACGATCTCTTTTCGCAAGGGCCGTGTCGCGGTCGCGGGCACGAAAGCAGTGGCCTCCGGTCTTTATCTCCACCAAGGCCAGGTCGTCCAAGGGACGATCGAAGTCGAGACCTCCTGCCGTGCGATGGTGGATGCCCCATTGCGCCACGATACGGCCCGGAACCACACGGGCACCCACCTGCTTCACGCCGCCCTCAGAAAGGTGCTCGGAGATCATGTGAAACAGGCGGGCTCGCTCGTTGCTCCCGACCGCTTGCGCTTCGATTTTCAACATTTCGCCCCACTCAACCCGCGGGAGATCGACCGGGTCGAGGCCGAAGTCAATGAACGCATCCTCGAAGGCACACCCGTGCAAACCGTGACTCTCCCGATGCAGGAGGCCATTGCGTCCGGCGCGATGGCGCTTTTTGGCGAAAAATACGGCGACGCGGTCCGCGTCGTTTCGGTGGGCGAATTCAGCCGAGAGCTATGCGGCGGCACCCATTGCGGGGCCGTGGGGGAGATCGGTCTTTTTAAAATCGTCAAGGAAGGCAGCGTGGCCGCGGGTGTTCGCCGGATCGAGGCCCTTACTGGCCTGTCGGCCTATCACTGGGTGAAACAACAGGAAGTCATTCAAGCTAAACTCTCGGGGCTGTTTGGATGTCGCCCTGAAGAAGTGGTGGAACGCACGGAGCGTGTGCTCGCCCAGCTCAAGGAAAAAGACCGCGCGTTGGTGGATCTTCAATCGCGTCAGAGTGAAGCGTCTGCTAAGTCTTTGGCCGAGGTTCGTCAAGTGGGAGACGTTTCCTTCATTTCCGAAAAGATCCCGCCCACGGAAATCAAAGAGGTCCGGGCGCATGCCGACCGCTTGCGCGACCGTATCCGATCGGGGATTATCGTGGTTGGCGCGGCTTCTCCAAATGGAGAAAAAGTGTCTCTGGTCGTGATGGTGACCGAGGAATGGACGAGCCGATATTCGGCGGCGGAAATCGTGAAGGCCCTCTCGCCCCTAATCGAAGGGAGCGGCGGCGGCAAGGCGGCAATGGCGCAGGCCGGCGGCAAACGGGCCGACAAGCTCGATTTGGCGCTTGCGCAGGCCATCGCCATCGTCGAAAAGATGTAAGGATTCAATCCAAGATTTTCTGGACGTGAGGGAGGGTGCCGGTTTGCCCGGATCCCCCGGATCCCTGGGATCGTGGGCGATGGGATAAAAGGATGCCCTAGGCTTGGGCTGAATGCCTATCCGCGCAACATCAAACCGAGCGCGGCCCCCGCATCCCCCATGAGAGGCAGGACCATGGCGAAGTATTTCATCGTAATCTTGGGCCTTGTCGGCCTTGTCCTGTTTCAAGGATTTCGTTTTTTAGATGCCACCCCCTCCTCCGACGAAAGCGAGGCAAGGATCGAGATTCCTCAGGGGGCAAGCTTCAGGGAAGTCACCGAACGCCTCGGGGCAGAAGGCTTGATCTCCAGCCGATTTTCCTTCCGTTTGCTGGGAAAATTAACGCAGAGCGAAGCCAAGATTAAACCGGGCGAATACCGACTCCATCGCGCGATGCGTCCCATGGATCTGCTCAATAAATTGGTTCGGGGGGAGGTTCTTCAATACCCGATCGTGATTCCGGAAGGGCTGTCGTCTCGGCAGATTGCGCAGATCTTCGATTCCGCCGGCTTGGTCAAAGCGGACACCTTTTTGCAATGGGTCCGGGACCCAGACTTTATCCGGACTTTGGGGTTTGAAGGCGACAGTTTGGAGGGCTATCTGTTTCCAGAGACTTACCACTTCAGTAAACAAGCGGCCCCGCAGCAGATTGTGACCCGTATTGTCGGCCAGTTTAAAGCGATTTACGACGCGGCCTTTCAGGAGCGCGCAAAGGAACTGGGGATGAGCCAGCGGGAAGTGGTGACGCTGGCTTCGATCATCGAGAAGGAGACCTCCGCACCGCAGGAGCGGCGCAGCGTTTCTGCCGTGTTCCATAATCGTTTAAAAATAAACATGCGTCTCCAGAGCGACCCGACCGTGATTTTTTCTGTGGATGAATTCGACGGCAATTTGACGCGGGCCCACCTCTTTAACGATTCTCCATACAATACCTACCGCGTGAGTGGACTTCCCCCCGGACCTATTGCCAATCCGGGGCGCGAAGCCATTGATGCCGCACTGTACCCCGAAGCGATCGATTACCTTTATTTCGTTTCAAAGAACAATGGGACGCATTATTTTTCGAAGACCTTGGAAGAACACAATGCCGCCGTTCGCAAGTATCAAATTGAAAGACAGCAAGAGGCCGCTGTTCCAACTCAGGATAAGAAGGCGGACGGATCGAAGCGGCAGTGAGCGTTGGGGGGAGTCTGAAAATTAAATGAATATCGAAAAAAAGATTGATTCCTTGGGATTGACCCTGCCTCCCCCCCCCAAACCGGTGGCCTCTTATGTGCCAGTGGTGCGGAGCGGTCCGCTGCTTTTTCTTTCGGGCATGCTTCCTTTTGTCGAGGGAAAACTCCTTGCCACGGGCAAGCTCGGCGCTGCGTTGAATGTCGATCAGGGGAAGGCGGCGGCCCGCATCGCCCTCTTGAATGGGCTTTCGGTGATTCAAGCAGAAGTCGGCTCGCTCGATGCGGTCGAAAAAATCGTCCGCATGGCCGTTTATGTGGCCTCCACAGTGGATTTTACGCAGCAGCCTGCTGTGGCCAATGGCGCATCCGATCTTCTGGTTGAAATTTTTGGCGAGTCGGGACGCCATGCGCGCCTTGCCTTGGGTGCCGTATCGTTGCCCCTTGATGCACCGGTCGAATTGGAGTTGATCGTTCAGGTTTCGGGAATGGCGCCGCTTCAAAGTCGGCCAGGACTTAAGTCGGTCTGATTTCGGTTTTTGAATCGGCGGAGTTAAGCTAAGGAGATCTTTGAGCGAGAGCTCTGGCCCTCGCCCCATTCCCTATTTTAGAAGAATGGCGTCTAATGCTTCTAAATCGGAAAGCAGATAATCCGCTTTTTTCCCCGGCCCGGCTTGCGGGATTTGTTCGGAGTTGATCCAGGCGGTGTCCATGCCGACCGACTGCGCGCCGAGAATATCGCACTCCCAACTATCCCCCACAAAGAGGGTTTCGGAAGGCGGCGTGCCCAGCTGTTCGCAGGCTGCCAAAAAGATTTCTTGCCGGGGTTTACGCAAGCCGAATTCGGCGGAGATGAGGGTGGCTCCGAAGAGGTCCGCAAGGTTTTCTCTTGCGAGGATTTTTCGGACGGTACGGGTATCGTCGAAATTGGTGACGAGGCCGATTTTGTAGGCGGCCTTCCAGCGGGACAGCAGTGCGCGATGGCGCGTTTCCAAGACCAGACATTTGGCCACGCGCTCTAAGTGGATTTCCTTTAAAAGACGCTGGATTTCGCTGCGCCGTTTGCCGAGATCGGCGTTCAAACGATTTAAAAAGATCTCGAATCGCAGGGTGGATAGGATTTCTTCGCCGCTTTCCTCGCGTTTGAGGGCCAGGGCTTCTGTCGTTTCGGTGAAGGCCGCGTGGAATGCTTCGAAAGAAATCTGCCCGCGGTCGAATTCTAAAAAACAGGCATAGAGCAGCGGGGTGGTCGTGTGGACAAGCTTGCCTTCCCATTCGATTTCCGGCATCCCGTCGATGCGGTATTGCATCACCGTTCCGCAGAGGTCGAAGAGGACCGATTGATAGCGCTTCATCGGAGCGGCCCCGAGGATTGAGAAAGTGCGGCGGCGTTCCGCGACAAGCCGGAGTGTTTTGCCCGGAGCAGGGGGCTTCGCGCGAAGCGTTCTTTAAAGGCCGCGTTATCGGGGATGGCTTCGATTTCATCGGTGAAAAGCCTTGGCCCCACGCCCATCCGATACGATAGTCTAGGCGTGTCGGTCGGAATCGGGTGGCCATTGAAGGGGCAGACCTCTTGGCAGATGTCGCAGCCGAATATCCATCCCTCTAAGTGCGGAACATAGGCCTCGGGGATGGGGCCTTTGTTTTCGATGGTGAGATATGAGATGCAGCGGCGCGCGTCCAAGCGGTAGGCCTCGGTGAGGGCCCCGGTCGGACAGGCATCGAGGCAGCGCCGGCAAGTTCCACACTGCCCCGCAGCGGGGGCGTCCGGGATGAGTTTTAAATCCGTGACGACTTCAGCGAGAAAGACCCAGGAGCCGAAGTCGGGCGTGATGAGATTGGTGTTTTTTCCAATAAACCCCAGCCCCGCCCGTTGCGCAAAGGCCCGTTCCAAGAGCGGACCGTGATCAACGTAGCCTTTCCAGCATCGCCCCCCCCGCGCCGTTATTTCCTGAATCAGGGTTTCTAGCTTTTCTTCGATAATGAGATGGTAGTCCTCTCCCCAGGCGTAGCGCGCGACTTTTCCAAGCGGAGCAGTTGTCGTCTCGCGAGGCTTAGCATCGATGGAGCCTTGCTCTTTAGGGTCCGGAGAGGCTTGGGCATAATTCAAAGCCAGGCAGACGACCGACTCAGCCTGGGGAAAGCGCTGTTTGGGGTCGGAGCGTATTTCGGGCGATTTTTGAAGGTAGGCCATGTCGGCGGCATAGCCGTCTCCAAGCCAGCGGCGCAGATGCGCGCCCGCAGTTTCGAGCGGTTCCGCCGAGGTGATGCCGACGCGATGAAAGCCCAAGCTTAATGCCAGTGATTTTATTTCTTGAGAGAGGGCGGGAAGGGCTGCATCCGCTTGTGCGCGATTCATGGCTGTGGCGTGGCTGCTTTCTCTCAACCTTGCCATTAAACTTCAGCGTTCCGTCTGGCGTAGTGTCGAGACGGTTCCTTTGCAACGCCACCCGCTCCCTTTAAGGCCGGTGACCGCCGCCGCCATGTCTTCGGCGGAGAGGGCTTTTCCCCCATCGTAGTGAACGAGGATGTATTTTCTGCCACTGAAGGCCTCGACATGGATAACGCCGCCGAGCTTCATGAGGCCCTCGGTAATCTCGTCCGGGTGGCGATGGCAAAAGGCGCCACTGAGTTCGATTTTTACTTCTTTCGTTCCGGGTGGGAGACCGGGGTCGTCATTGGACGAGGGGGTATGATGGTGCATTTCCATTTCTTCTTCGTGTTCGCTGATGCCTTCGTGATCTCCCTCCGCTAAGACAGAACGCGTGAGTGAGATCGCGCCGAGAAAGGCCACAAAATAGATAAGGAGGCGCGGTGAACATGGACGTTTCATCGAAAGAGGTGCTCCTGAGGTGAAATGCCTATTATCCTCATGCGCGCGTGAGATATCAAGGTTTATTTCCCGAGCGTCCGGATTTGAACGGTCTGTGCACTTCTTTCTTGGCTTGGGCGGACCGAGTTCTTCAAAAAGTGTTTCTCTACGAGGGTAAGCAGGGTTGTGTATTTTTATTGAGCCTGATGGACCTCGATCCGTGTTTGAAGTCATGCGATTGCGCGGCTAGGGATGCGCGTAGAGTTGGGTCTCCGGATGAAAAGCAGCCCAGGCAAACCAATAGGCGACCACGCTGGGGACTTCGATTCCGTCCATGTCTCGGATCCGCGCCGTCCGCGTTTCCGCGTCGTAGGAGATGCGGAGGGTTTCCGTACCGATCCGCTCGGTGAAGGATTTGGGGCCTTTTGCCAGCTCGGAGAAAGGATAGGCCATAGTGAAGTCCTTTCTTTTTATTCCCAAGACCCAAGACTTGGGGGAAAGCCGCTGATCGATCTTTCCGACGGGAAACATCAAGGCATCCGTTTTTTCGTAATCGGCATAGGGGTCGCGCCGATAGTTTCTCGGATAGCCGGTGTCGGTCGAGAGCACAAGGGTATGTGGGGCTTCCATCAACCAAGCTTTCCATGTGGTGTGCACGAGAGGCAATAGTGTGAGACGGGTTCCGCTCAAGTCTCCCTAACGGCCTCCTGCAGGATTTGCGACCAGAGACTTTCCGTTTGGTGGTCGTACATTAAGACATCGCTTTTGTACAACAGGCCCGAAACGCCAAAGGTGTAAGGCTTCCCTTGAAGTGTCGCCTCGAAAGCCATGCCGCTGCCACAGAGGGGGCAATAGCTGACGAAAACCGGCTTGCCGCCAACGGTATCGTTGACGATCTCGTGCCAATTGAGAATCTTAATCGGGTAGGCTTTTGCCTCTCCCTTGTGAACGAGGGCAAGCACCCGGTCTTCATCTTTCATAAAATCGGCTTCGGTGGGAAGGATCCATTTCGGGTCTAAAAGCGCTGGGATGCCGTCCTTGGGCGGTCCGCCCGATAGAATTTCCGATGTTGGAACGGTGTGCTTAGAAAAATCGAAAGCGCTTAAGAATGGCGTCGCGATGAAGAGCAGGACGCCGAGAAAAACTTTCATGTGGCCGCCTCCTTTATAAGTCGGGTCAATCCCGCGATTCTCAGGGTAGCGCCTTTGGATTAAAAAGGATGTGGTCCAGGATACAAACCTATTTTGGACGATGGGGAAGGGCTTAGGGCGTGGCGATATCCTCGAAATCGGGAATCTCGTTTTTCATGAACTTTTTTAACTTCTTCAAGAGATTGACTTCGACTTGCCTGACGCGTTCTTTGGAGATCTTATATTTTATTGCGAAGTCCTCCAAGGTCAGCGGTTCTTCCGATAAAATCCGGTGAAGCAGAATGTCGCTTTCTCTCGGCTTGAGTTGCTTCGAAAAGGCTTTAAGCTTTGTTTTAAAAAGGGTTTGGAGCTGGTTTTCACCTAAGCGTTCATCCGCCCCCGCTTCTCCGGAAGGCAGGAGACTGCCCACGGAGGTGTCCGAATCCGGGCCGGCCGGTTCGTCGAAGGAGACTTCCCGTTCGGAGAGGCGCTGCGTCATCTCGATGACCTCGGTTTCCTTCACATTCAACTGGTCGGCCAAAAGCTTCGGGCTGGCGACCACGCCGAGTTTCTCAAGGGCTTCGCGTTCTTTCGAAAGCCGAAAAAATAATTTCCGCTGGGCTTCGGTCGTCCCAATACGGACCAAGCGCCAGTTTTGCAGGATATATTTTAAGATATAGGCGCGAATCCACCATGCGGCGTAGGTGGCCACGCGGACGCCTTTGTCGGGGTCGAATTTTTTGACGGCGTGCATGAGGCCGACATTGCCTTCTTGGATGAGATCCATCATGTTAATGGGCAGCCGTTTATATTCCATGGCGATCGAAACCGCGAGCCGGAGGTGGGAAAGGATCAATTTCGTCACGGCATCAAGGTCGCCCGCTTCGGTAAAGGCTTTCGCGAGGCGCATCTCTTCCTCCCGCGTCAAAAAAGGATAGCGCCGGATTTCAGCCAAATAGCGATGAAGCGGATCGTAGACAGAAACCGCTTGGGCGTTGATCTCGGGCGGGATCTCCGGATCGAGAAGAACTTCTTCCTCTTTGACACGCTGGTCTTCCATACGGGGAAAAGTATAACAGAAACGATTTTCGTAAAAAAGACGGCGTCAATTGTGCTCCGCACAGACATAAATATAGATAGTTCCGTTGTCCAGAATCTGTATCGGGTGGGATCGCGATCTTTTGACTTGTAGGAAAAAACATTCTCCGGTCCGGCGATCCCGCCGGACCGCGGACGTCTATACCGAGCGCCTTGTCCCTGTCGATACTCCGGCCTTCATGCTTACAGAGACGGACGTGCAGGGCGGATTAGAGGGGCGAACCTTTGGTGGGGCATCGCCTGCGCCGATACGATTCGTATCGTTTCCTGAAGGTTTCAATTCGATCTGCAACTGACGCCGTTTTGGTGGAAGGGGTCGACTTGTGTCCCCGGTGAACACCCCGCGGACGTCTGGCTGTTGATAGTGACGAAGCCCGTGGAACTCGGAGAAAATCCCCCCGCCGGCTCGGTCACCGAAAAGGTGCCCGAGCCGTTACTGCATCCCCCACTACAGGTGATGGTGTAACTTCCTAAAGCCGTCCCAGGGATCAACTTGCCGTTGACATCGGTTGCGGCATCGATGATGTAATCGATCTTAAAGGGGGTCTCGGCCGCATCGTCCCCTCTCATCTGTTGATCGACGGAGTATTGGATATGATTGCACCGGACTTGCGTGCAGAGGGGACCGCTCGGCGTTTTTGCAACGCCGTTGGGAACGGACCGAAAGTCTTGAAAGTGGGTAATGATGTTTTGGTCGGTTTCTTCGCCACAGGTCCCTTGCGAGGTGCAGCGAAGGGTCACCTCCCCGGGGCTGGGACCGTGCACCAGAAAACCGGAAATCACGAAGTTGCTCGTGCCGGAAGGGATCGGGTCATTGGTCACCCCCCCGAAGGAGGCGGTCGTGCCGTTGTCGTTGATCGTGATCGGATTGAGCCCCGTGCCGGCTTGCGTATCGGCGCCGGGCGGGATCATGGGCGGGGTCACCCGGCAGGGGACATCGCGCGGATCACGACTGATCCCGTTGCTGCAAAGGTTAAAGTTGACCGTGCCGCCGCCGATACCGATATTGATGCCGCCGTTTTGGATGCCCCCTTTACATTTGTCCCCCTCATCGCCTCGGCAGTCGGCATTGTTTGTAAAAATCGTCTGGGTGCGGAGGGTCGTTGTTGCCGTTTTGGAATCGGTCCCAAAGGCCGTATCAAGAGAACCGACACCAAGCAGGAAGATAAAAGAGACGATCAGATTGTTTATTGTTCGGTATTTTCGATACATCGCTGAATCTCCTATGGAATGGAAAGGCAGGTTCCTGCGGTGCCGGCTATCCCCCGGCAAAGATTGGTTGAATTCCGGTAAAGCGGAATCGTGACGGATGGAAAGGTCGCATCCGCGTTATAGACGAAACTGCCGGAGATAAGGCCGGTCTGCAATCGCGCATTCCCGTTGGCGTCACGTATCGGATCGTTAAATTGCAAGGTCCAAATAATAGTCGGGGCAGAAAACGTATTCCCAGAAGAGTTGGTCAGCGTCCAGTCGGTCGTCTGATCGAAATCTACCTCGCCCGTTCCGGGCGATGCGAAAGTCCCTGCGGCCCCGGCGACCAAGGGCGTCACTTGATGCTGCCGCTGCTTGCTGCCCACGCAGGTAAAGGTGCCGACGGTGCAGGTAACCGAGAGATCGTTGTCCGTCAAGGTCGATGTCGTGCGGCTCCAAATAAAACGGTTTTTCACCTCAAATCCGCTATGGTCGTCTGTCGAGGGGTTAAAATCCGCGCTGAACATATTCGGCGCCGAGATATGCGAGACCAGCACATCGCCCGCCGGGTCAGTTGGAATGGTCATGCCTTGGCTGGCGGGATCGAATCTTAAATCGCCGCAATTGAGGCCGGTTAATCCAGCCGTCGCGCCGCATTGGGCCGGGTCGCTTCCGGGGTCGGAGATCGCGCCGAAGAGATTGTCCGTGACCGCGCCGGGCCCAAGCTGATTGAAGAAGGGTCCGGTGACGGTGCCGCCGAGAGAGGGGGCGGTTGTGGAGATCGAAAGTGAAAAGGTGATCGGACCGGCCCCGTCGGGATCGCTGCCCGAATGCCGGATGAGCAGGTCCGGGTTAAATCCAGGGCAGGTGGGGCAGGCGCCGCCGCTGCCGGTGGATAAACTGTCAATGCCCTGCGTGTTGGTGAAAAAATCGCTGGCCTGAGCAAAGACCTGGACCGGATGAAGCAGGGGGACCAAGAAGGTAAGCAGGATAAATCGATTACTCCAGAAAATGGAGCGAGTACTAGACATAGGCATCATCCAGGGAAATATCGTTGTTAGAAATATTACCAGAGGATAGGGAATTGGTCAAGAAATCGTACATAGGGTAAGCGGGGCTTAAGGACTTTTAAATATTTTAAAATACAAATACTTATTTTTGATGCCCTCGTAAAAAGTCACCTTAGCCTGTCATTTCGACCCGTGGGAGAAATCTTTGAAGATCTCTCACATCCGTTCGAGACAAGGATTTCTCCCTGCGGTCGAAATGACATTTTGGAACCTTTTGACTTTTTACGAGACGATCATTTTTACCTTAGCTGTAGTTGGCGTGACCATTTCTTACTGAATCGTTATTAAATGATCTCGCGTCGGTGCGCCCGCGGCAGGCCAAACCCCGTCGCTAAAAACAAAGCGGTATTTGATAATGCCATCTCCGGCCTTCGCCAGGGCAACAGAAACGGAATAGGCCTTGCCGTCGGTATAATCCTCATCGGCGGCATCGACGGCCTTCATCGCAAAACGTTCGCTTGTCGCGAGAGTTGGGGTGGGAGTGGACGGGGGCGTGCCTCCGCCTCCACTACTGCATCCCTTCATGACAGCGATTAGGAATACGAACCCTAAGAAGAGGCCGATGCCTCCTAATTTCCACCGTGTTGAACGCTGAAGTCTTAATAATAGCCCGCCCAGAATAAGCGTTGCGGTCAGCGCAACAAGGCTCCCCAGCGTTGCCGGTGGACGCGATGAAGGGGGATTCAAAATCTTGGCGGCCAAAACCCCTTCGGCGAAGGCGCCGTCGTCGTTCCGGTCGACCCATAGTTCGGCGGTGCTGGGGGGATTGTTGTCGAAATCGGCATAGATAACTTTGAATGTAAAAATCTCTCCGCTTGGTGCTATATCGGGATCGACCCCCTTGGTTTCTCCGGTGGCCCAGGTCAGGGCTGGCGCGGGATTTTGAAGGGAGATCATTCGATCGGCCGCAAGGTTCTGAGAAACAACCGTTGTTCCGTCCGGCCAGACCACCCGAAGCGTATCGACGACCTGTGCGTTTCCCAGGCCAAAGTGGGGCTCGACCGGATCTTGGGAGACAAAGTTGCTCCCCGCCCGCAGCTCCTGCATTTGCGTCGTGGCGCCGGTGGTGACATAGATTCGCGCGCCGATCGCCTCCGTATTCGGCGCATGTCCTTTGAGCTTGAAATTGAGATAGTGGAGGGCGTTCCCGCCATCGTTCCGATAGAGCCTGGGGAGGTCTTGGTTATTGGCGATAAAGAGGTCGAGGTCTCCATCCCGGTCGTAATCGAAACAGACCAACCCCCGTCCTTGGCCGGTATCGGCCACCCCGAGTGGGGCAGCCTGGTCGGTAAAGGTCCCATTCTGATTGGAGACGAAGAAGCGGGCCGGATCGTTGTGAAACTCAGTGGCGCGAGGATCGCCTGGATCGGGGAGCTTGAAACCGTTGACATGATAGAGGTCGAGGCGCCCGTCGTTATTGAAATCGCCGAAACAGCTGCCCCATCCCCAAAAGCCGTCCCGCACCCCTGCCGCATCGGTGGCGTCCTCGAAGGTCCCGTCGCCGCGGTTCCGGTAAAGACGGTTGCCGGTGACACCCCAATTTCCTTCCGGATTCCCGCTATCCGGATTCCCGTTAGGATCTTTGATGCTCGAGACGAACCAATCGAGGTCGCCATCGTGGTCGTAGTCTCCAATCGCCGCCCCCATGCCGTTTTCGTCGGTGATGACGTTGCGATCGGTCACGTTGGTGAAAGTCCCGTCCCGATTGTTCATAAAGACCTGGCTGGTCCCGAAATCGGCGGCAACCAGGAGATCGGGCCACCCGTCATTGTTGATGTCGGCGAAGTTCGGCGTAAAATCGTTGATGCCGGGGGTCAAAACACCGGCCGCGAAGCTGATATCGCTAAAGGTTCCGTTCCCGTTGTTCCGGAAGAGATATCCTCCGCCTTGATCCGGCAGCCAATGCGAGACGTATAGATCGAGGTCGCCGTCTAGATCAATGTCGCCAAAGGCGGCGCCGAAGGTGTTGGAGAGGGCGGCTAAACCCGATGTGGCGGTGATGTTTTCAAACGTGCCGTCACCCCGGTTCCGAAACAGGGTCGGCCCGGTCCCGTTGACCCCCCCGATAAAAAGATCGAGCCAGCCGTCGCCGCTGAAGTCGGCAAAGAGGGGACCCGAGCCCCGCGCGCCGCTGAGTGCGACGCCTGCTGTGGTGCCGACCTCTTCAAAGGTGCCATCGCCCTTATTACGATAGAGAAGGTTTGCGCCGATATCGCCGCGAACCAGGTAGAGATCGACCCAGCCGTCGCGGTCGTAGTCCCCCGCCGCCACTCCGCCCGCGATGATTTGCCGTTCCCCAGCTACACGCTCCGGTAAGTTCTGATATCCATGCGGCAAGGTAAAACCCGCCGGGCCGGTTTGGTCGGAAAAAATCCACTGTGCCGATGCGGAGGAGGGACCGCGTCCCAAAAGAGAATGGATCGACAGGAACAAGAGAAAGGCGAGAAAAGTCCGGCGATCATTTCGAAACTGTGTCGCCTTAAAAGGCAGTTTTCGATGTGTTCTTACTTTCATCCCTCGGTTTCCATGACCTCTGACTACGGCAACTGTATTGCGAGGAGGTTGACAACTTTAGGTATGTTCGAATATAGGGTATATCATGATTATAGCTCAAGCCTTTATTTGCCCGTTTGTCCTTGCCCCTTCATTCTAGCACGTCGCTTGGGGCGATGACCTTGTGTGTATTGGGGCGATGCGTCAAAATGAGTCAGACCTTTACTCTAAAAAATGGATCGAGTACTAGAACATTGGTAAGTTGCCTTTCGTTTGTGTGGATAAGGATAGAAAATGATGAGATCGAGCCTACCGCAACAAATAAATAAAATAGCCCTCCTCTTGTTGATGGCGTTCTTGATCACGGGCTGCGATTCAAATCGTCAAAAAGACACGCGTCCTTCCGTTGCGCGTCAGTGGAACGAAGCGCTGCTCGCGGCAATCCGCCGGGACCTTGCGCGGCCCACCGTCCATGCGCGGAATCTTTTCCATACGGCGATCGCCCTGTACGACGCTTGGGCGGCCTTCGACGACGTGGCCGACCCTTATCTGCTCGGTCATTCCGTGGGCGGTTTTAACTGCTCGTTTAAGGGCATCGATCCGCCGACCCTTAAACAAAATGCGCGTGAAGAGGCTATTAGTTTTGCGGCCTACCGTCTCCTGTCGCATCGCTTTGAGCATTCACCCGGTGCGGCTGTATCGCAGGCAAAGTTCGATGCCTTAATGTCCGAATTGGGCTATAAACCCGAAATCACGTCGACCGATTATGCCGGGGGTTCCCCCGCCGCGCTCGGGAACTACATTGCCCAATGTATTATTGCCTACGGTCTGCAGGATGGCGCAAACGAAGAAAACCGCTATGTCAATTCGTTCTATCAACCGGTCAACCTCCCCTTGGCGCCCGCACTGCCGGGGAATCCCAATTTAACCGACCCGAACCGTTGGCAGCCCTTGTCCCTCGCATCGTTTATCGACCAATCGGGGAATACCCTTCCGGGCGCCGCCACGCAATTCCTGAGTCCGGAGTGGGGACGAGTGGTTCCTTTTTCGCTCACTGCGTCGGATCTAAAAATTAACCAAAGAGATAATTTTGATTATTGGGTTTACCACGATCCGGGTCCGCCGCCATTGATTCATCCCACGACCGGCGGCGCTGAATATCAATGGACGTTCTCATTGGTCTCCATCTGGTCGTCCCATCTCGATCCGAGCGACGGTGTGATGTGGGATATTTCCCCCGGATCGATCGGGAATGTCCAATCATTTCCACAAACCATCCAAGAGCACCGGAATTTCTACAATACCTTGGGTGGGGGCGACCCCGGCCTTGGACATCCGATCAATCCCCATACGGGAGCGACTTATTCGCCCAACGTCGTTCCCCGGGGCGATTATACGCGCGTCCTTGCGGAGTTTTGGGCCGATGGGCCGAATTCGGAAACGCCGCCGGGCCATTGGTTTGCAATCTTAAATTATGTGAGTGACCATCCGGAATTTGAACAAAAATTCCGCGGGAAAGGGCCTCGGCTAGATAACCTCGAATGGGATGTAAAGGCCTATTTCGCTTTGGGTGGGGCCATGCATGATTCTGCGATCGCCGCCTGGGGGATTAAGGGCTGGTATGACTCTATCCGGCCGATTTCGGCCATCCGGTGGATGGCCGAAATCGGGCAGAGCAGTGACCCGAATTTGCCGAAGTATTCGCCGGGAGGGATTCCTTTAGAGCCTGGATTTATTGAGCTGGTTTCGGCGGGTGATCCACTGGCCGGCGACAACAATGAACATCTCGATAAAATAAAGGTGAAGGCTTGGCGCGGCCCTGACTTTGTCGGCGATCCGAATACCGACGTTGCGGGCGTCGGTTGGATCTTGGCGGAAAACTGGTGGCCCTATCAACGCCCCACTTTTGTGACGCCCCCTTTTGCGGGATACATCTCGGGGCATTCGACTTTCTCTAGGGCGGCGGCAGAGGTCCTCACGCTTCTCACCGGGGACCCTTTTTTCCCGGGGGGCTTAGGGGAATTTGTCGCGAAGAAAAACGAATTTCTGGTTTTTGAGGAAGGTCCAAGCGTCGATGTGACCTTGCAATGGGCCACCTACCGCGATGCCTCGGACCAAACCAGCCTTTCGCGCATTTGGGGCGGCATCCATCCGCCGGCGGATGACATTCCCGGCCGCATCATCGGCGAACGCATCGGGCTGAATGCATTCACACGTGCGGAAAGCTATTTTTTGGGCTTGTGAAATTTTATATTTACATCGATGTAAAAAGTGGATTGATCTAACAGCGGGAGCGATAGGCCTGTGGAGACGATGAATTCAATCGAAGTTGCTCGAAAAAAAATGGAAGCGGCATCCTCCTTGATGGTGCTTTCCGGGGCCGGCATTTCTGCCGAGAGCGGGGTACCGACCTTTCGCGGGGCCGACGGGCTTTGGAAGCAGTATCGGGCTGAAGACCTGGCGACGCCGGAGGCCTTTCGGCGCGATCCGACTTTGGTGTGGGAATGGTATCAATGGCGGCGCGCCTTAATTGCGACAAAAAAGCCCAATGCGGCCCACGACGCCCTGGTCGCCATGGAACGATCCCTAAAAGATTTTCGGCTTGTCACGCAAAATGTCGATGGACTTCATTCCATGGCCGGCAGCGAAAAGATGGTCGAGCTGCATGGGAATATCTGGAAGCTGCGCTGCACGGCCTGCGGCCGAATTACGGAGGACCACTCGCTCGACCTTCCCGCCTTGCCGAAGTGCCAAGACTGCGAGGCACTGCTCCGCCCGCATATCGTTTGGTTCGGGGAGGCGATCGATCCGGACAATTTACAAGCCAGCATTGCGGCCTGTCAGACTTGTGAGGTGATGCTGGTCATTGGCACCTCGTCCCTTGTGCAGCCAGCGGCCTCTTTTGCATCGATTGCAAAGGAGGTGGGGGCCATGGTGATCGAAGTCAATCCCAATCCGGCGTTGTCGCATTGTGCCGACCTATTGCTGTTTGGAAGGGCTGCAGAAATTTTGCCGCAGTTGCTGGCTTAGCGCGGCCGTTCGGGGGAGGGAAGTTCATCCGCTGTGGCAAGTTTGGGTGAAGTATTCGATTTTTTAAAAGCCGCCGTTTCTTTCCGATCGCCCCCCCACCAAAAGATAAATGTGGTGATGCACCAGAAGATGACCACGTTTAATAAGACCATGCTAATGGAATAACTCATCGGCGGGGTTGCCGCCCAGGGCGTGGCGTCTTTCATGACTTCGGTGATATGCCAATCTAGCCGGACCGATGAGCGAATATAGCCCATCAAGACCATGGTCGTCGAAATAAAGACGGCGAGCGAAAAGAGCGCGAAGGCCCCCGATGTTGGGAGCTTGCCCCATTGAATCGGACCGATGAGTTGCGATTTTCTCAGCATCGCCCGATTGAGAATCATCCCAAAAACCAAGGCGCTCATGGCCACCAGAAATTGGGGACGGGCGAGCTGCACGCGCAGGTTGGCCGGAATGAAAAAGCTATAGACGCCGACGTAAATAATGTAGGCCTCCGAGGCGGCAAAAAGCAGAATCATGGCGAGATTACCCCATCGCGCCCAAGTGGCGGTGATCTTTTTATTGCAGCGCTGAAAGATGATGTAACACAGGCCAAAGCTTAAGATCATCGTATTGATGGCCGTATTCTTGGCGGCCATGGTGCCGTAGTAGCCGACGATGGGATGCTGTGTTCCGCCCATCGCCTTAAACTCGCCCCCGCTGGCAGGGATGGTGTGCGGCGTGACCCAAATAACAAAAGAGATCGCTAGAACGACCATCATGTATTTGACGAGATGCCGATAGCGAAGCGAACCCTGCATGCGCGCCGTGCCCTGCCAGAGGTAGTAGGTGACCGTCATAAAAATCAAACCGATCAGCATGGCCTGCATAATAAAGGGCCAGCTCAGGGCCCCGCCCATGAGCGTGATGCCCATCCGCTGCCGATACTTAAAGATGACCTTGGCAAACCAATAGCCCGCGAAGGGAAGGATGAAGAGGTTGACGATGGCGATCATGATGGAGACATGGCCCATCCAGTCGAAATGCGCCTTACGTTCGGGGTCGCGCGTGGTCATCATTTTAAAGGCGGCATAGGCGGCGATGACCGCGCCGCTGAACATGATGCTGGCCAAGATGCGGTGTATGTTCAGCGGATTCCAGATTGGGGTGTTGATCGCATTCCAGATATTGCCGAGATAGCGTCCTTTTTCATCGATGCCCGCCGGCGACATCATAAAGGCCATGAGGGCGTTCGCTAGATAAATAATGGCGAGGCCGTTGAGGCAGGTCAGCCCGCCCAAGGCCAGATGCTTCCATTTTTGCCTGCCCGATTTCCATCGCGACCAGGTCTTCGTATAGGAGATGAGGAGGACGTTTTCGATGATAAAGACGAACAAGTAAAAGTAAAGGACAGGCTTGAAGACGCTGGCCATATATTTGGAAAACTCGGAATAGAGCAGGAGAAACGCGACCAACAAGATGACGCCGAAAACGATTGTCAGCGGATAAAAAGGCAGGCCGATCTTCATGAACTCATGCGCGAGCGCATCGTGTTTTTTTGACATTTGCGGATCGGCCCCTCGGCGCAGGAAACTGAATATCTCCAGCATCCAAGCCATCATGGGAACCCCGAGGATAAAGCTGCCGAGAAAGAAATGTTGTTGGATGAAGATCCAAAGCAGTGAGCGGTTGTCGATGCCAATGCTCCGCCCGTAGCTTTCGGGGAAGCGCATCGCCGGCGCGGGCGGCCCGGAGACGGGGCCTTCCGTTCCGAAATAGAGGTCTTTGGATATTTCAGCGCCCTCTTGGATGGGGGCTGCCATTTCCGCCTGAACAGAACGGACGTTTAGGATCGCTAAGAGTAAAAGGAGGCCGGTCAGGAAAACAAAAGGGCCAAGGCCGATCGGGCGGTCAATCCGCTTCATGGGGTCTACCTTCAATAGGCCTTCAACTAAAGGATAAGGGACAATCGATAACGAGAGGGATCATATCGAGGGATGGGGTAGGGTGTCAAGCTGCGTTCACGATGTGCCGCGCGGATGTTCCAATAGTGTAAACATCTCGAAATCGCAGGATGTTCTTTCGTTGGTCTCTGGAGTCGGGTGCATGGAGGCGGGCGCCCAAACCAAAAAACGGTATTTTGATTTTATTTCTTTTTTTATGCTAGTCTGATCCGCAGAATCTTATGAGGAATCACAATGAATAGAGTATTCGTTTGGACGATGGTTCTTTTTGTCACCGGACTGAGCGGAATTGGAATTTTTTACATCGTGGTCAGCGGTCCGGAGGACAAAGGGCCGTTGTTGGTCCGTTATCCGATCAAGGTTTCCGAGACGATTAGGGAAAATCCGATGGTCCTGATCCCCGCCGGCGAATTTTTGATGGGTTCGGAGAATGGCGGAACGGATGAAGTGCCCTTGCGCAGCGTTTATCTCGATGCCTTTAAAATAAACCAATATGAAGTGACCCAATTTCAGTACGACGAATTTGTGCAGGCAACGGGCCATCGCTCCCCGATTTCCCGGTACGTTAAAAATATAGACTATTTCAATCATCCAAATCAGCCGGTGGTTTATGTGAGTTGGTCGGATGCCTACGAATATTGTCAATGGCGCGGTCAACGTCTGCCCACGGAAGCGGAGTGGGAAAAGGCCGCGCGGGGCACGGAGGGAAACGAATGGCCGTGGAAGCAAGCGTTCGAGCCGGCCTTCGGTAATTTTAAGGGGCAGCAGGACGAAGGGGTTTTTACCGCGACGGTGGGATCCTATGAAACCGATAAGAGTCCCTACGGTATTTACGATATGGCGGGGAATGTTCGTGAATGGGTTCAAGACTGGTACGAGCAAGATTACTACAAGCGCGCGCCACAGGAAAACCCAATAGGGCCGAAAGTTGGAGAAGTGAAAGTGATGCGTGGATCGTCTTGGAACGATTCCCATTTCTCAGGAAGGACGTCTTCCCGCTTGAAGATGGTTCCAGATTTCAGAGAGACTGGGGTAGGTTTTCGTTGTGCGCAGTCGATCGCAAGCCAAGCAATGAATAGAGACTAATGAATAGAGGCTTAAAGAAGATCTAGCCAATAGAGGAGCACGAAGACCGTTATTAAGGCATTAAAAATTAAGCCGATGATAATGAACATGTCAAATAGCGAAGAATTCTTGTGCGAATAATAGGGGGCGTCCTCTGTGCGCTTAGGAAGCTTCATCTATAACGATCCTCCATCCTTAACATGCAATGCCAATACAATATCAATCACGGGCGAGTAGAATTAACCATAAACGGATTGAAATTGTCAATATTTTTTGTGATTACAGTGCGAGTAACTTTTCCCTTGACACGACAAAATTATTCAGATATATTCCCGTCACTTAAATTTAGAACGATGTCAAAGGTCAAAATCATTGCATAGGGGGGTTCTAAGATGGGCGGAGAAGGAAAGTTAATCGATCCCGAAACAATCCCGCAAGCAAATATCGGGAAAAAGCTTTATTGGATAGCTATCGTTTTTCTGTGCTGGATATCTTGGTATGTGATGCATGAGCCACCAGGGTTCCACTATTAGATCTAGATCGTGTAGATCGTGGCTGGTAGAAAAGAGCGATGCGGTCGCGTCTTTTAGTTTTTTAAAGTAGAAGGTATTCTGGCTAAGATTATGATGGGCATGTAGTCATTAAGAAGAAAGGGGTGAACAAAATGGGTGAGACAGGACAGGAAGAAAAAAAGGTGGGTTTGGGACAAAAGATTGCCTTTGGATTGATGATGTTGGTCGCAGCAGTATTGTACTATCCAGTCTTCTTGAACTGGGTCTTGATGATCCCGGCACAAAATCTCCCTTATCCCTACAAATAACCCGAACGGTGCCGAAGGTCATGGTTAAAAAAACAAGATTAGAGCAATATGAAGTAGATGTATCCTACAAGATGAGGAGGTAGCAAATGTCTATAACCGGGAAATTAATAAAGCAAAAGACAGCTCCATTGCTTTTGTTGAGCATGATCGCAATGCTCGTTCTTCTTCCCTTCGCTCCCGTGGGTGTTTTTGCCCAGGAAGGCAAAAAAACGGCAGCCGCTGCGGGCGCAGAAGGGGAAGAGGCGGGTCCTGAAATGGCTAAGGACGTTTTCTATTGGGACGAAAACGGGGATGCGTTGTTGGGGCCAGTGTCGGGTCCGCCTGCGCCCACGCTTGTCTATCCCGATGATTACGGTACCTACGGTAACTTCCAAAGCCGTACCCTGCTTTGGATCTCCAACCAGCAACATCTTTATTTTGGAAGCTTTGTCCTCGCCGTTCCGATGTTCGTTTGGGTGATGGAGTTGGTGGGAGTGGTTCTATATAGAAAAGATCCCAAGTTGGGGAAAAAATTTGACGATCTTGCGCACGAAATGATGAAGATTAGTCTTACCGCCTATTCAGTGACCGCGATTTTAGGCGGGGTTCTTATCTTCACGTTCTTGGCGCTTTATCCGGGTTTCTTTAGGTATCTCTCGGGCATCTTTAAGCCTGTTATGCATATCTATGCCTTGCTCTTTATATTGGAGAGCGGTGTTTTGTATGTCTTCTACTACGGATGGGATGCAATGAACGATGGCTGTGGCGATTGGAAGTATGGCCATATGGCGATCGGCACCCTCCTTAACGCCATTGGTATCGTCCTCATGGTGATGGCCAATACATGGGTCGCGTTTATGCAGTCGCCCTCGGGTGTCGATGCGCAAGGACGCTATCTTGGGGACATTTGGAAGGTCATTCATACGCCTCTGATGGTCCCTATCGTGATTCATCGTATTTTAGGAAATGCGGCCTTCGGCGGCGGCGTGGTGGCGGCCTATTCGGCCTTCCGGTTCTTGAGTGCTAAATCGCCCGAAGAGAAGGCGCATTACGACTGGATGAGTTATATCGCCATGTTCATGGGGGTGCTTGCGCTAATTCCCCTACCCTTTGCCGGATATTGGTTGATGAGAGAAATCTATGCTTATCGCCAGCAGATGGGAATAACGCTAATGGGGGGATTGCTTGCCTGGGTGTTTATTATGCAGGCGACGATGATCGCAACCCTTTTCATTACGGTGAATTACTATCTCATGCAGGCCATGGGGCGGATGCCCGGTTATGAGCGATATGCGCCAGCCTTTAAATGGATTTTGGCGATTTTGGTGATTGCAACCATTTCGTGGTTAACGCCGCACACCTTGGTGATGACGCCCGCAGAACTAAAGGCGATGGGCGGTGCGCAGCATCCTGTGGTTGGTAACTATGGGGTGATGTCGGCCAAAAATACGGCGATTAATACCATGATTACAACGACCGTTTTGACGTTTATTCTCTATCAGCGGTCGAACGTAAACATCAAGGTGCCTTGGGCATGGAAAGGAAATATATTCCTGGCCTTCCTGTTTATAGGGGCAGAGCTGAATATCCTTTTCTTGGGCATCTACGGCTATTACATTCCAGCCAATGTGAGAATCGGTTTGTCCGTGCCACAGGTTGCATCGACATTAACTTGTCTCTTTGTCGGTGTTCCGGTGAACACAAAAATGCTCGCGGGGGCGACACAGGTTGCGCCAATCCGGTGGGGTAAGATGTCGGTCCGAGGGGCCTATGCGCTCTTCTTGTTGGCGGTCGCTTTTACCTGGACCATGGCGGTGATGGGCTATCTGAGGTCGTCTGTCCGGCTTCATTGGCATGTGAATGAAATTCTTCGCGACAATTCTCCCTGGGCCTTTACGAACCCCTTGGGTTATGCCGGGAATATTAACTCGCTGAACGTGCTTCTCTTCTGGACAATGCTGTTATTTGTCTTTTGGTTGAGTGCCCTTTCTGCGAAAAAAGCCCCAGCCTCGGTGGAGGAAGCGGCGAGAGTTGGAAAGGCTGTCCCGGCAGGGAGCCATTAACTTCGAGATGAATGTAATCTGGCGGCCGGTACATAATGAACCGGCCGCCAGATGAGTGAGAGGGAAAGGAAATAGGATGGCTAAAAAAGTAAGTGCCTATGTCGTCGTTTTTAAAGTTGCCCTTTGGTATAGCTTTATCCTCGGTGGATTCGCAGCCTATACCAACTGGCTGCCTCAAATTCGCGGAGATGCGCCGGAGGCCGCTGAAGCCATCGACGTCTCGAGCATAACGCCAGATCAATTGAAAGTGATGGGCGAATCGATAATCTTCGGATCGAACGATCCGCTCGGCGTCTTAGCTAAAGGTGAAGGCCCCATTGGAAAAGGACAGTGTCCGCTCTGTCATCAATTTTTTACGGAACAAAAGGCGGATCGATGTCCGAATCTCATCGCACTTCCGAATCCAGCCACTGGAGATCCGCTCTTAATGATAAGTGAAGAGGCGCGTTCCCACGAGCGACCTTTGGAGGCAAGATACGAGGAATTTAAAAAATTGCATGCGGACGGCGAGAAAAACTCGGGGATTGTCCCCCACGCGAAGCCAGGTGGTCAATATCTGATTGAATCGGAGTATTGTCCTAACTGCTTCGTAGTCCAGGGATTTGGCCTCAAGGGGACAAACGATACGGTGAGCCCGATGCCAATCATTAATAAGCCGCCGATCGGTTTAGCCGACACGGAGATCGTGGCCGTCGTGAGCTTCCTCCAAACGCGGGACGGCGACATGGAAAAATGGACCGCCAAAGACTCTTGGGAAGAATATTTCGGCAAAGAGTTGGCCTCGGAAGGCGCTGGAGAAGAAGAAAAACCGGCAGAACCGGCGGGGCCTCCTGTAGCGCTCGGGTCGGAAACCCCGGAACAGATCGTGCAAAAAATGACCTGCTTTGCCTGCCATAAAATTCCTGGGATTTCAATCGCCACCACGGGTATGATTGGACCCTTGCTGATAGAAGGGACTAATGCGCCCAATAGAATCAAATCGCCAGAGTATAAAAAAGCGATGAAAGAAGGGAAGACGCACGCCACCACACCACGGGAATATGTGATTGAATCGATAATGGATCCAGGTGCTTTCATTGTTCCTGGCTTTGCGGACGACATGCTTAAAGATTTTAAGCATAAATTCACGGTCTCGGGCTTGGATGTGATAGTAAATCATCTTCTTGCCCAAAATATAGAGACTGCCGTAAAGGAAGGTTTGGACCGCCTCCCGAATGAAAAGGAAGGCTCGATATTGCCCCCATCCGGCTCGGCTAAGCTAGATTTGGGTAACGGAATTGGCGAGGGATCCGGCTAACCAACCGTACTATGGGTTTGTGCGCGGATTTTTTTAGAGATGATTACATATCCGATGGGTATGGTAGAGGTTAAATGAAAGGGAAGGGAGGAAGACCATCATGAAAATTAATCATCGCTTTACGATCTTATTTCCGATCTTAGCGATCGTTCTGGCTATTCCAGTGTCCGTATGGGCTGGTGGCGGCGGCGGGCAGTTTATGAGCGCGGGCTATTATGCCCTCGTTGTTGAAACCGGCTTGGTTATTGGCGCTATATTTCTTGGTTGGCTGGTTAAGGAGAAAATGGGGATCCATATCCCGAAGTTGATACAGTTTCCTATTCTGTGGGTGATGTGCTACGTGGCTCTTCGGGTAATCCTTCAGCCGCCGATACCCTTTTCGCTGCTGGCGATGTACATGGGGGTTTGTACCATTTGCATCTTTCTGTACTGTTCGCTCACAGTGGATTCATGGAGAGATTTCTCGCACCCAATCGCGGTAATGTTGAGGGAAGATCATACAAAAGCAAAACTCAGCCGTTATGCCACCTTTCTTATTGTTCCCGGATTGATTGCCGCACAGACCTTTAATCAAATGCTGCCAAAATTTGGCGAGCCAATCGAACTGCGAACAGTTCATCCTGCCCCGCCAGCGAGCATTAATGTGCATAAAAAGCTGGTTACGCTTCAAACGGCTGAAAATCCATTTCGAATTGGAGACGATGGGAATTATCTGAAGGTGGGGGAAGAGAGTAAATACTTCGGACAGAATGCCTGGGCAGATGATGCCCCAAAATTCCTTCAACAGGTGCGCGAAGGCGGACAAGTCTTCTTCGGTACCGCAGGCTGTTTTTTCTGTCATGGAGATAACTTAGATGGAAAGGGACCATTCTCTTTTGCCTTTAATCCTATTCCAGCCAACTTTGCCGATCCGGGGACGATTTCACAATTGCAGGAAACCTTTGTATTCTGGCGTGTCGCAAAGGGTGGACCCGATCTATCTCGAGAAGCATTTCCTTGGGCCTCGGCCATGCCGCCTTGGGAGAAGCATTTAGTCACAAATGAGATATGGAAGGTTATTATTTTCGAATATTGGCACACAGGGTTCTATCCCAGAACATGGGAATAGGAATGACCTTGGCCAAGATTATATCCAAATTCAACGGAAAAATATTGATAGGGGGAAAGTTGAAAATGTTGGGTTCAAAAAATAAAACAAATACCCTAGGAGTAGAGAAGGTATTAGGGCTTGGACTCCTGACGCTTTCGATCTTCGGTTTTGTCCCTGGCTTCGGTGGCATTGCCATCGCCGATGACGAAGGACCAAAAGGCGTTATGTCTGTGGCCCCGGCGCCATTAGAGCCAAAACCTGGCACCTACAAGCCGAAGCAAGAAAGTGGCGCCGAGATAGAGGCAGGAAAAGGGGTCTATTTTAGGAAGTGTGTCTGGTGTCATGGTCCCGATGGTGCCGGGGATGGCCCGTCTGCCATTCGCTTAGCAACCAAGCCGAGAAATTTCAATCAAGGGACATTTAAGATTCGTCATACCGGGAGCGGAGAGCTACCGACGGACGAGGATTTGTTTAATAGTGTCACCCATGGTCTTCAAGGCTCCGTGATGCCCCCTTGGGGAAGTATTCTCTCGGCAGAAGAGAGAAGGAATGTGATTGCTTTTATTAAGAAAAATCTAGTGAAGGATCGCACATTCGACGACCCTGATGAAGAAATCACCGTAATCGACTACGGCACACAGATACCTTCTTCCCCAGAGAGCATCGAGATGGGAAAAGATATCTTCATGAATAAGGCGAAATGTGTGGAATGTCATGGGGTCGAAGGCAGAGGAAATGGAAACCTTACGCAGAGGGATGACTGGGGTTTCCCGATCTTTCCCGCTAATCTACAATTGCCTTGGAACCTGCGTGGCAATCGAAGAGATCCTTACAATCCCAGAAATATATTTCGCGAAGTTTCTACGGGTTTGAATGGGACGCCGATGCCCTCTTTTCGAGACGAACTATCGGTTGAGGAAAGATGGCATGTTGCCAATTTCGTGATTTCTTTGACAGAGGTGAAGCGTCCATTGGATCCAGAGACAGGAAAACCGGCGATCGGTTTTGTTATTAAATCTCGCTTTGTTGAAGACGGAACGGTTCCGGACTCGCCTACGGACGAGAAATGGTTGGCGGTGCCGGCGCAAATTGTCGGAATGGCCAGTCAAATCATCCAGCCGCCACGCCATTTTCTGAGGACAGTCGAGACGATCTATGTCCGCTCTCTTTACTCAGAGAGTGAAGTGGCCTTGCTTTTTGAGTGGGATGACCGTACCGAAAGTCTTCGAGATGAGAATAAAGAAGCCATATATGATTTCAAAAGGCTTTCATCGGATTCATTCCCGGCAATCAATACAACGCAATACACCCATGAGAACGATACGGCATTGGGCCCGCTGAAGGATGTAAACCCGGAACCGGTGGGGGTTTATAACGATGGGATTGCCATCCAATTTGGCCAGAAATGGGAAACGATCCCGCCTCCAAAGAAATGGTATTTCGTCCATGGTGATGAGAAAGATGGCGTCGATATTTGGAAATGGCAGTCGGATGGAACGGTCGAAGAAATAGAGGGGCACGGTATTTCAGATCTTCAAGTTAGAGAAGATAAAAATGTGAAAGTAACCTATGCCAAATGGGAACATGGTATGTGGCGCGTGATTATGAAACGTAGCCTGTTAACCGAGGATAAAGAAAAGTCTGCTCAACTTCAGACCGGCACCAACATCCCAATTACATTCTTTGCTTGGGATGGAGATGCAGGAGAGGTTGGCGGTCGCATGGCCCTATCTACATTTTATTACCTCATGATGGAGCCACCGATCCCAGCGAGCACTTATGTCGTCCCTCCTATCGTGTTTATGGTCTTGTTCGGTTGCTTGTGTTGGGCACGAATTGCTGCAATTAATTACAAAAAAGACCATTCAGATGATGAGGATTAAAATAGCTTCATGAGTTGAAGGAAGAAAGGGGTGGATACCTTAAGGTATCCACCCCTTTTGTTTTATATGAAACATAATCTTATACCCGTCTTTTTTAATATCGCGTCCATGCAAACATTATTATTGAAAAATATAAAATGGGTATCGACTTATACGCTATTGGAATTTGATGATCATTTATGATTTCAGAACTAATATGAATATTATATATGAGACTATTTCAACCGTAATATATTGTAAAATAAAGTTGATTTGAGTTGATGATACTCTCTAAATGAGAGTCTTTAATGGTTAGAATACGGGTAACTGGCGCATCACAAACGAAAGTTCGTTTCATTTAACCCGTACAAGTTCTAAATATATAATCTACGTTATATTTTAAATGCTTATTCATTGAAAGGGAGCTTATATCTGCGTATAATTTCAATGCTTATTTAATAGAGTTCTATCCTTGCTGATGGGGTAATGCCTAACTTTTTTAATTCATTTAACATTGCATGAATATCGTGTGGTTAAGTATCAATGTTTTTTTTATTAAGTACCGTGTTAAATTGGAATAAGTATTCCGCATACTAAGAGGTGGGTTGCCACTGAATAGGGCTATTTTGTGAAAGGAGCGTGAATGGCGCAACAAAATTATATTTTTACATCAGAGTCGGTTACCGAAGGGCATCCAGATAAAATTGCTGATCAGATTTCAGACGCTGTTTTAGACGCCATTATCGCAAACGATCCCGACTGCCGTGTGGCTTGTGAAACAGTGGTGAGCACTGGGATTGCGTTTGTGACGGGGGAGATCACGACCTCTTGTTATGTCGAGATCCCGGATATCGTTCGTGAAACGATCAAAGGGATTGGATATACACGAGCGAAATTTGGTTTCGATTATGAAACCTGCGCGGTTTTAACCTCGATCCATAATCAGTCACCTGATATTGCGATGGGGGTCGATCCCGGTGGAGCGGGCGATCAGGGTTTAATGTTTGGTTACGCAAGTAATGAAACTGATAACTTCATGCCGATGCCAATTATGCTTGCCCACAAAATTACACAAAGACTTGCCGAAGTGAGAAGAGAGGATATTCTTCCATATTTACGCCCGGACGGAAAGTCACAAGTGACAGTCGAATACAGAAATGGGAAACCTGTACGGGTGGGGACTATCGTCGTTTCCTGCCAACATAGCGCGACGAAGGCTCTAAAAGATTTAAGGGAAGACATCGTCGAACGTGTGATTAAACCGGTGATTCCGGCGGAACTGCTCGACCAAGAATCGATTGTCTACCACATCAACCCGACCGGGAGATTTGTCATTGGAGGTCCCCAGGGGGATGCCGGATTAACGGGGAGAAAAATTATTGTCGATACCTATGGAGGTGTTGGCAGTCACGGGGGAGGGGCATTTTCTGGAAAAGACCCTTCCAAGGTGGATCGATCCGCCTCTTACATGGCGCGATATATCGCAAAAAATCTCGTTGCTGCCGGACTCGCGGAACGTTGCCAGGTCCAACTCGCGTATGCGATCGGGGTTTCAGACCCGGTCTCGATTTTAGTCGATACGCAAGACACAGGGAAAACAGATCCTGCGAAGCTTGTGAAAATTGTCCGTGACCATTTCCCGATGACGCCCAAAGGCATCATCGACCATCTCAAGCTTAAACGACCGATCTATAAAAAAACGGCGGCCTACGGACATTTCGGAAGAAACGATCCTGACTTTACATGGGAAAAAACGGATATGGTTGACGCGCTGAAAAGTGCGGCAGGATTGTAATTATAGGGTTTAGAGCAAAAGCCTAGTTACGGAGGACAGCGTTTGAGCCATGACGGTCCTCCGCTGATTATTTATCCTCACTCAGTACTTTTAATTCGATATTTTTAGATAAGGAAGGGACTCATGTCGAAATCCACCGTTAGTACGCAAGATTATAAGGTAAAAGATCTCTCTTTGGCGGAATGGGGGCATAAGGAAATTGCGCTGGCTGAAGCGGAAATGCCGGGCCTCATGTCGCTTCAAAAAAAATATGCGGGAACGAAACCGCTTGCAGGCGCGCGTATTACCGGCTCCCTGCATATGACCATCCAAACTGCGGTTTTGATTAAAACCTTGTGTGCCTTGGGCGCGGATGTCCGTTGGGCCAGCTGTAACATCTTTTCAACGCAAGACCATGCCGCCGCAGCCATTGCCGACTTGGGGGTACCGGTCTTTGCTTGGAAGGGGGAAAGTTTAGCAGAGTATTGGTGGTGTACCAAACAGGCCTTGTGTTTTCCGGAAGGCAAGGGGCCCAATCTCATTGTCGACGATGGGGGCGATGCCACGCTGATGATCCATAAAGGCGTCGAAGCGGAAGGAAATCCCACCGTTTTGGAAGTCAAGACAGACGCGGAGGATGAAGGTTTATTATTACGATCCCTAAAAGATACGCTGGCTGAAGATGCCACCCTTTGGCAGCGCATGGCCAAAGAGATCAAAGGCGTTTCAGAAGAGACCACCACCGGGGTGCACCGCCTTTATCAGATGATGTCTGAGGGAAAGCTTTTGTTTCCCGCTTTCAATGTTAACGACTCCGTGACCAAGTCGAAATTCGACAACTTATATGGCTGCCGCGAATCCTTAGCCGATGGCATTAAACGGGCAACCGATATCATGTTGGCGGGCAAGGTCGTCGTCGTTTGCGGCTATGGCGATGTGGGAAAGGGCTGTGCCCATTCCATGAAGACTTACGGCGCGCGGGTGATCGTAACCGAGATCGATCCGATCTGCGCCTTACAAGCCGCGATGGAAGGCTACGAAGTCAAAACCGTCGAAGATGCCTTGGGTGAAGGCAATATCTATGTGACGACGACCGGAAACTGCGATGTGATTACGGCCGCGCATATGGCCCAAATGAAGGACAAGGCCATCGTGTGCAACATCGGCCATTTTGACAACGAAATACAAATAGCGCAACTCGTGAAATTGCCGGGCGTGAAGAAAGTGAATATCAAGCCGCAAGTCGACGCATTCTTTTTTCCCGACGGGCACTCGATTATCGTTTTGGCCGAAGGGCGGCTGGTGAACTTGGGCTGCGCCACGGGACACCCTTCTTTTGTGATGAGCAATTCGTTTACGAATCAAGTGCTGGCACAGATCGAACTCTGGAAAAATGATTATAAAACGGAGGTGTATCGACTGCCGAAGTCTTTAGACGAAGAGGTGGCCCGCTTGCATCTTGAAAATGTCGGTGTAAAGCTGACGAAACTCACACCGAAGCAATCCAAGTACCTCGATATTCCTGTCGAGGGGCCCTATAAACCGGAACATTATCGTTATTAAAGACCGCGGACATTTCTATTTTGGCTGGACACTCCGTATTTATTTATTGACATCTTTTTCGAATTTTGTTAAGTCCTTCCTCAGTTTTGCCCTCAGATTCAAATTGTCTTTATAAATTATTGTCGTAATCATCCCTTTGGGAGAGACAATGATGGCCTTCTTTTATATTCCTAGTCAGTCGTTTAGAACCACCCACATTAAAGATATCGATCGATCCCCTTAAAAAAAGAGTCGCCCATGTTTGGCTCGTGGCCTTGGAGAATTGTGTTTCTTTTCTCAACCTCGATATAGAAGGGGATACTTTTATGAATGTACGAAAACGCTTACCTATCTTTCTCGTTAATACACACAAGATACTACTGACAATTTTAATTCCATTCTTATCCATGACCACGCTCCCCACTTTTAGCTCAGCAGCGACCATCAGCGCATCGTTTCAAGGGGGCGTGCTGAATGTTGATTGGGGGCCGCCAGGGCCTGAGAATGGATTTTGGAGAATCCACATCGGTCACAAACTAAATTCATTCTCCACCAATACCTTTATATCGTGTGGCCCAGGTGTTGAGGGTTTTGGGATTTGCGGGGGAGAGATAGACGCAAATGGACATTTCGAACGTGATTACAGGGCAGATTTTTTAGCTGGGGGTCAGGTTGGAGACCTTTGGCTCGTGGCCACCGTCGAGGAGATGGACTCAAATCAATCTCGAACAGGAAATAACGGTTCATTAGATATCTTCCTTCCGACGCCTCCGCTAACAATGGGGATCGTGGGTGGGGGAGGCCAAACCGGCCAAACCAATACTCAGCTTGACGAGCCATTGACTGTAAGGTTCAGCCGTTTGGGGCAAGGCCTTACATCTGCCCCAGGAAGCATCCAAAACTTCATTAAATGGAATGTTGTCGCCAAACCAGTAGGTGCGTCTTCCGGGATTTTTGGAGGCACGGTATCGACCCCAAATGGAGAAGTCGCCATCCCGTATACATTAGGTAATACGGAAGGAAACTACACTATTCAGGCCACGTGCCCGGTATGCAACAATGGGACTGGCAACACCCTTACCTTCACGGCTACGGCGACGGATGTACTGAAGCTGGACAACGTGACAGCCGAAAACCTCAGGGGCTCGGCAGGCGAAGCCATACCCCTCGTCGTCAAAGTGACGAACGAGGACGAGACTCAAGGCATTGGCGGCGTTAGTCTTACTTATACAATTATCAGCCAACCGCCCGGAGCG
>Ga0326597_10000334_pt1 | contig 87729 bp, 84 predicted proteins | sample RVTome_12_FD_203789 | JGI IMG/M metagenome (GOLD analysis project Ga0326597, IMG submission 203789) | Soil microbial communities from uranium-contaminated site in the Upper Colorado River Basin, Wyoming, United States - RVT100D185 | ecosystem: Environmental > Terrestrial > Soil > Contaminated >...
TCATGGCACTCGGGATCCTTCTCTTTTTTCCCTGCATGCGGTTCCTCGGGATCCGGTCGGCGGCGCAGCTCGGCCTGTCCAATCTCCGCAAGGACTACGGCGATATCTTGGCGGGCGCTCTTCTCGCTCTGTTCTCCTTCGCCGTCATCGTGTGGATGATGGCCGTTACCGACGTCTTCCAACCCGCACTCCGACTGAATTTCGCGGCAGGCCTGGGGCGTGTTTTCGCGGCCGTTATGGCCGGACTCACGGTGGGAGTGATTGAGGAAATCTACTTTCGCGGCATGATCTTCAAGGGCCTGCGCGAAGACTGGCCCCCCTGGGGGGCCTACGCGGCGGCGAGCGCCTTTTACGCCGCATTGCATTTCATCAGGCCGGCGCAAGAAAATTATCCCGACGGCCTGAACCCATGGCTGGGCTTTGTCCACCTTGCCCACACTTTCGGACGTTTCCTTCACCCGGCGGACATTCTGGCGGGATTTTTCGGCCTCTTTCTTCTCGGCCTCGTACTGAGCTATGCCTTTGCTCGGACGGGCTCTCTTTACCTGTCCATGGGGCTCCACATGGGTTGGGTGGTGGGGATCAAGACCATCAAGGTCTACGGAAACTACACACGTGAGGATCTCGGCTGGTTTTTTGGTTCCACGGACCCGAAATTCGTGAGCGGCTTCGCCACCTGGTTGGGTTTCCTTGCCGTAGCCCTGATCGTACATCGCCTGACGCGCAATAGATCTAGCCTCTCTTCAAGTCCGCCGCCCGGAGCAGCGGTTTGACCCGGTCCAGGATGCGCGCCGCGATCAGGGCGTACCCGGCTCCGTTGGGATGGATCTGGTCGGATTTCAAACTCGGGTCAGAGAGAATACCATCGAGGATCTCCGGTACCAGCAAGGCCCCATGACTCCGGGCCATTTTCTCAAACAAGGGACCGTATTCGTCGCGGAACAATCCCAGCTTGAGCCCCACCAGAGCCACCATGGCGCCTCGCTCCTGGATGCGCCGGATGATCTCTTCCAGGGACCCCCGCGTTACTTCCAGGGGCACGCGACGGAGGAAATCGTTGCCGCCCAATAAAACGATCACTAGCCGGGGGTCCCTGTCCAGAACGTCCTCGTGGAGGCGTTGCAGAGCGGCGGGCGCCGTGTCCCCCCGGTGACCGGCGTTGATGACCGGTATCCCGAGCCCCGCGGACAGGAGGTCAGGATAACTATTGCCGTTTTTGGCCCCTACCCCTTCGGTCAGGCTATCGCCGAAACAGATGATGTTTGTCCCCCTGGATGCGAGATTTCGAATGGACGAGAAGTCTCCGGCGCCGCCTTGGCAGGCATACAACGAAGCCGAGACAATGAGGCATAAAACCAGGTAAATATTGGTAGTTGTACGACCAATCCTCATCTTTAATCCAGGATATCACAACCTCCCATTGCCGTACCATCTGTCGGTCAAACCGCTTACGAAACCCCCTCGATTCTCAACGCCGGCCAACTCCGGCTCCTCAGGGAGTGAGCCTTCCGGCCGTCAACAACGGTCTCCACCTCAAGGGCCGCCGCCCAACTCTCTCCAACGGTACTAATACCCAGCGCAGCGCCTCCCGTGTTTGTCCCGTTCAATGCGTCCGGCCTCCAGGCACCCTCCCCCTCGTCGCCTTTCGACCACCCATTGCAGTCCGATCCGAGCGTTCTCATGATTTTAGAGAACGCTGACCTCTGACCTCTGACTTCCGACCTCTGATCTCTGACCTGCGACCTCTTGGCTTCCGGCCCTTGACATTATCCCCCTAAGTCGGCTATTTTACCCGAAATTATCGAATTCCTTATCGAGAGTGGCGGAGGGACTGGCCCGTTGATGCCACAGCAACCGATTCCATCCTTGTGATGGGGGACCGGTGCTAAATCCCGCCCGTTAGGACCAGCGTAAGACCAAGGGGGAGAGATAAGGTGAGGGCAAGACCTCTTCTTATCCGGGAAGAGGTTTTTTTTGTGCGGGACAGGGCCATGACAGTCCGCTTGACGCCCGATCAAATTGAGAGATACAGCCGCCAGATCCTGATCCCCGACCTGGGCGGGAGGGGACAGATCCGTTTGCGCCAGAAAAAGGTCCTCATCGTTGGCGCCGGGGGCCTGGGCTCCCCCGCGGCGCTTTACCTGGCCGCAGCCGGTATCGGGACCCTGGGAATCGTTGACGCCGACGATGTGGAACTCTCCAACCTGCAGCGCCAGATCCTCCACGGCGCGCCCGACCTGGGACGAAAAAAGGTAGAGTCCGCCAAGGAGCGGTTAGGCCATCTCAATCCGGAAGTCGAGGTTCGCGCCCATGCGGTGCGGCTGGAGGAGGGTAACGCCAGGGAAATCATCGACGGCTACGACTTCATCATCGACGGCAGCGACAACTTCGAGACCAAGTTCCTCGTCAACGACATCACCGTGGCTATGGACAAGGCCTTCTCCCACGCCGGCATCGTCCGCTTCCAGGGACAGACCATGACGGTTCTCCCGCGCCGCAGCGCCTGCTATCGATGCCTCTTCCGGGAACCCCCCGCTCCCGGGGAAATCATGGGATGCCAGCAGGCCGGTATCCTGGGTGTCGTTGCCGGCACCGTGGGTTCGCTACAGGCCACCGAAGCGATCAAGTACCTCCTCGGAATGGAAGATGAACTCTTGACGGACAGGCTTTTAAGCTACGACGCCAGGGCCATGAAATTCCGCGTCATCGAGATCCACCGCGACCCCCGCTGCAAGGCCTGCGGGGATGGAGCCTCGGCGAACAAGGAAAACCGGGCCACGGGCTAAAGAAGGAGAATGAACAACCCATGAGTTTCGTCAGGGGACTCCGGTGCAAGGAGTGCCGGCAGGAATATCCGACCTCCCCGATCTACGTGTGTGAGAGCTGCTTTGGCCCTCTGGAGGTCGCCTACGACTACGATGCGATCCGCAGCAGCATCAGCCGGGAAAAAATCGTCTCCCGGCCTCGCAACCTGTGGCGCTATCGGGAACTGCTGCCCATCGACGGTGAGCCCAGGGTCGGGCTTTATTCCGGTTGCACGCCACTCATTCGGGCCGACGGCCTGGCCCGGGTCCTCGGCGTCAAGGAGCTCTACCTCAAGGACGACTCGGTCAATCATCCCACTTTCTCCTACAAAGACCGCGTGGTTTCCGTGGCCATATCCAAGGCCATGGAATTCGGCTATCAAACCGTCTCTTGCGCTTCCACCGGCAATCTGGCCAATGCCGTGGCCGCCCACGCCGCAAAGGCGGGGCTCGACTGCTACGTTTTCGTACCCGACGGCCTGGAACAGGGGAAGATCCTGGGTTCGGCCATCTACGGTCCCCGCATCGTCGCCGTCAAGGGAAACTACGACGACGTCAACCGGTTGTGCAGCGAGATCGGCGACCGATACCCGTGGGCTTTCGTCAACGTCAACCTCAGGCCTTTCTACGCCGAAGGCGCCAAGACTCACGGCTTCGAGATCGCCGAACAACTGGACTGGAACCTTCCCCGCCACATCGTGGTGGCCTCGGCCGGGGGCACCATCCTGCCCAAGATCGCCAGGGCGTTTGACGAACTGAAACGGATGGGCCTTGTGGAGGATCAGGAGTGCCGCATCTACTCCGCCCAGGCAAGCGGGTCCGCCCCCATTGTCAACGCGCTTAAGGAGGGGACAGACGTCATCCGTCCGGTGAAACCCGATACCATCGCCACCTCCATCGCCATCGGCGACCCGGCGGACGGTTATGACGTGCTGCAGGCTGTTCGGGAATCCGGGGGATGGGGCGAGTGCGTCACCGACGAGGAAATCCTCGACGGGATAACCCTGCTGGCCGCCACGGAGGGCATTTTCACGGAGCCGGCCGGGGGCACGGAGGTCGCGGTCGCCAGGAAGCTCATCGAGCAGGGCCGGATTCCCACGGACGAGTCCATCGTCATCAGTATCACGGGCAACGGTTACAAAACCCTGGAGGCGATCGCCGGGAGGGTGGAGCAGCCGCACCGGATCGATGCCCGTCTCGAGAATTTCCATGATCTCTACCGCCGTCTGAATCCCATGGAAACGAAAAGGGCACTTGCAGGGAAGGATTGAAGGACCGTTTGTAACGCTCCTTGAAAGCTCGGTTCGGAAGGTTTATAAAAGACGTAACGTCAGATTTTTTAAGGAGGTTCAGTAATGAGCGTGCGCGTTCGAGTGCCTACACCCCTGAGGAAATACACCCAGGGAGCCGATGAAGTGGACGCCCAGGGAGACACGGTGAAAGCTCTGGTAGAAGATCTGGAAAAAAATTTCCCAGGCATCAAGGAACGGATTTGCGATGAAAGCGGGAAAATACGCAGATTCGTCAACGTTTATGTGAACGGGGACGACATACGCTTTTTGCAGAACCTGGATACGTCCGTCACCAGCGGCGACGACATCTCCATCGTTCCGGCCATCGCAGGCGGCTCCTGAGCCGCACCCCGCCGCCCATGTTGAACCCAGTCCGCCGCCCCCCCCAGGCCGCCGACAGGTCCATCGCAGCCCGCAGGGTCGATACCATACTGGAACTGATCGGGGAGACGCCTCTTCTGGAGATCCGTAAAATCACCCGGGGTCTCGCGCCGGGGGTCCGCGTCTTTGCCAAACTGGAGGGGTTCAATCCCGGTGGCTCCGTAAAGGATCGTCCCGCCCTCAAGATGATCCAGGAGGGCATCCAATCAGGAAAGTTGACCCGGGACAAGACCATCATCGAATCCACGTCCGGCAACACGGGCATCGCCATCGCCATGATCGGCCGGGTGCTCCGCTATCCCGTCGAGCTGGCCGTGCCCGGGAACGTGAGCCTGGAACGCAAGCGTATCATCGCCGCCTACGGCGCCAAGGTCGTTTACAGCGATCCCATGGAAGGCTCGGACGGCGCTCTGCGCCTCTGCCAGGAGATCCTGGCCAAGAACCCGGAAAAGTACTTCAAACCCGACCAGTACTTTAACCCAATGAACAGCCAGGCCCATTACGAGGCCACGGGACCCGAGATTTATCGCCAGACCCAAGGTCAGGTCACACACCTGATCGCGGGCATCGGAACGGGCGGCACCATCATGGGCTCCGGCCGCTACCTGAAGGAACAAAATCCCAAGGTCCGGGTGATCGCCGTCGAACCGGACGACGCGCTGCACGGACTGGAAGGTCTCAAGCACATGGCTACGTCCATCGTTCCGGGGATTTTTCACGCGGCGGAACTCGACGAGAAGATATCCGTTTCCACGGAGGACGCCTATGCTATGGTCTACCGGATCAATCAGGAGGAGGGCGTGCTCGTGGGGCAATCGTCCGGAGCGGCGCTCCATGTAACCCTGGAGGTGGCCAAAAAGCTCCGCTCCGGTACACTGGTCACCGTCTTTCCCGATTTCGGCGGCAAATATTTGACCACCAACTTATGGGTTGGCTGGCAAGAAAAGATGGAAGTCGGCGACCTTAAATTCTCCATCTGAGTCTCGTAGCCTAACAAGGCGTGTCACGATGCGCGCCCCACTGGAACTATGTTAGTCAAGTGCCCCGGCTGTCTCACCACCTACAGGGTTTCCGAACAACAGGTGACCAGCAATAAGCCTGCGTTTCGTTGCTCCCGTTGCAAGCTCATCTTTGCCCTTGAGCTCAAACCCAAAGACGATCTCCAGAGTCAAAACGAATCTGCGGCGGACCGGATCCAAACAAGCATTGACGGGGAGCCCGACCTGCCTTTCAATGCCTCAAAGGGATTGGATGATCCTTCCCAGTTTGCCGGCTCCACCACCCGCCAGGAGACCCAAGCGCGGGAACCGTCCATCACCACATCCCTGGAACACCTTCGCCGGGAACCCGAGGAACCGTCTCTCAGTGAGTTCACAGCCCCCTCCGTCGCCGGCTCGACGGATTTCACCCCTGCGGAGGAACGCGAGACTCAGATCTATTCGCCGCCGCAGACGAGTGAAGAACCTCCCCTCCCCGAACCCGAGACCTTCCCAGGGAAGAACGAGAACTATCAGGAACCGCCTCCACCACAATCCTTGGGAATGGAGGATGCCAAGGAGCCGGCATGGGTCAAATCCAAGAGTTCTCTGACGCAGGGAGCGAACAACGTGCTCTCCCCGCTGGATACGCAACCGGAGCCCCCAGGCGGGGACGAGGGTGATACCGAGGAAACGTCCGACGATTTCGCCGCTGCGCAAGACAGAAGGGACGCGGAATCCGGCGGCCACCCTTTGCTGGACGGGGGCCCCCTTTCCGTCGTTCCATACGTCAGTCTTTTCGGGTTGTTGCTGCTGGCTTTCTCTCTGCTGACGCTGATGCACCAGACCCAACCGGAGCGTCTCGAGGCCTATATCAGGCCCGTCCCTTGGGTGGGCTCTCAACTACTCAAAAACAACCACCTGGGACAAGGAGTAATCGTGGGATCCCTGCATACCGGCTACCAGCGCATTCTGGGAAACCGCGAGGTCTTCGTCATTTCAGGAAAAATTTACAACCGGAATTCCGTAAGTGTGGGAGAGGTCCGGGTGGAAGGTCTGATTCACGACGCCACCGGTGCGGAGATCGCCAGCCAAGTTATCTCCGTGGGGAATCCCATTTCATCCAAGATCATACGAGACATGACGGTGAGAGAAATTGCCATCCTTCAGCGCCTGCGGCCGCAAAAAAAGTTTGAGGTCGAACCCGAGGGTTCCGCCGCCTTTACCATCGTCTTTCTCAAACCGACCAAAGAAATCGAATCCTTCAGCTGCCGGGTCCTGTTTGCCCAGGATGCCGCTTAAGAGGGATCGCGTTTTTTCCCGCCGTTTTCCTTTTTTTTGTCCTCCTCCGGGGTGACGTCGATCTCGTCGGGCTGGTGTATTGACTTGCGAAAGCCCCGAATCCCCTTGCCCAACCCCTCCCCGATTTCAGGAAGCCTGCGGCTGAAAAGGACCACGACAATGATCAGTATGATAACGAGTTCCCAAATACCCAAGCCAAACATAAACGTTGAAGCATCTTACCCCAATCCCTTCATTCTATGCAAGGCGCCGGCCCATGAACAGCAAAGCGCAAAGGGCATGGCGCAAAGACGCAAAGGACGCTAAGTTAAGAGAAAAAACAGAATTGTTATCTTTGCGAGCCTGGTGTCTTGGCGCGAAAAACTTTCCGCCATGCGATGTCCGACTTCCAACGTCCGGCTTCCAAACTTGGCGCCGTTGTTCCAATCTTCAACGCTCGATTGCTCCGGGGCGCGAAGCGTCCTTATCCGGGGCGGGAGCCACACTTGCCCCCCCTGGTGGGCATGGGTTATGATTGGGAGTGTGTCCACACAGTTCCCCGCACTTTACACGGCTTTTGTGATTTCCCTATCCGTTCATCTGCTCTTTCTTTATCCGTGGCTCCCCGTCCGTGAAACGCCAAAGGCCGGGGATCCGATTCCCGTAGCCTTCATCCCGGCGCCCCGACCCGAGCCGAAGGTCGAAAACGTCAAGGTCGATCCGCCGAAGATCGAAAGAAAGGAAAAAATCGTGCGGGAGATCACACCCCCGCACAGGGTGGCAAAGCTCGCGGAGCCTCATCGGCCCGTTCAGCAGAAATCTTCCCCTGCGGAAGAAGCCACCCCGCCAGTAGTCAAAACGCCAGCGTTGCCCGAAGGAGTTCGCTGGCGGTCTGAAGAAGCTGAAATGAGAGAAGTCAAGACAGATCCGGTTAGACCCGACCCCGAAATGCACACCATCGTACGCCGCCCCCTGCCTACTTTAAAGGATCTTTTGCCGCCGGTGGACTGGGCCACGACGACGAAGGACTCTTCCGCAGAGGAGGGGGCCATCCGTCTGGATAGCCAGGACCCCAACTACGTCTCGTACCTGTCCGGCATCAAACGGGCAATCGAGCTGGTTTGGGAATATCCGGTCCCTGCCCTATCGCAGGGGATTCAAGGGAAGCTCGTGGTGGAATTCACCGTTCTGGGGGATGGAAGCCTGTCCGGGGCCAGGTTAATTCGCTCTTCCGGTTTTTCCATTCTGGACGAAGAAGCCTTGAGAGCCGTGCGCTCCGCCGCCCCTTTTTACCCGATACCTCCCTGGATCCACAAGAAGCGGCTTGCCATCATTGCGAGCTTTGAATATTTCGATAACCGTCTCCGCTACAGCTACACGCCGGAGGATACGAGTCAGCTCACGCCGCAGAGTGGCCCGCCTCAGCCCTGACCTCCGGGGTTTGCCTTGTCAACTCCACCGCGTTCCCAACGAAGGACGAGTCTCCTTGCCGCCCCCGCCTCATCGAGTCGGCCCACGGGCGTGGAGTGAGGCGCCGTCTTGACGAGATTCGGGTCTTCCCGGGCCTCGCGAGCGATTGCGACCATGGCGTCGATAAAGCCGTCCAGGGTTTCCTGGCTCTCCGTCTCCGTGGGCTCGATCATGATCGCCCCGGCCACCACCAGCGGAAAGTATATCGTGGGCGGGTGGAAGCCATAGTCCAGCAGGCGCTTGGCGATGTCCATGGTGGAAACGCCAAGCTTTTGCTGCTGGCGGTCGGTGAAAACACATTCATGCATGCAGGGCTCGGGGTGCGAAAGCTGGTAGTGCCCTTCCAGCCTCCTGCGCACGTAGTTGGCGTTGAGCAGGGCCATACGGCTGGTTTCTTCCAGGCCGTCCCCCCCAAGGGAAACAATGTAGGTATAGGCCCTGACGAGAATCCCGAAATTTCCCAGGAAGGAGCGCACCCGGCCAACGGACAGGGGAAAATCCTCGCTGAGTTCGAAACCCCGGCTGCCTTGAAGAACGCGCGGTACAGGCAGGTAATCACGGAGAAAGTCCTTTACGCCAACGGGACCGGCGCCTGGACCTCCTCCTCCATGGGGGGTCGAGAAGGTTTTGTGCAGGTTGACATGCAGGACGTCCACCCCCATGTGGCCGGGCTTGGCAATGCCCATCAGAGCGTTCAAGTTGGCCCCGTCCATGTACATCAGCCCGCCTCCGGCGTGGACCACCTCGGCCAGGGCCTGGATGTTCTGTTCGAAGATGCCGAAGGTATTGGGATTGGTGATCATCAGGGCCGCGACCTCGCTATCCATGGCCTTGCGCACCTGCTCCGCCGTCAGGATGCCTCGATCATTGGACGGCACCTGCACCACGTCGTAGCCGCAAAGGGTGGAACTAGCGGGGTTGGTGCCGTGGGCCGTGTCCGGGACCAGAATTTTGCTGCGTGGATTTCCCTTGGAGCCGTGATAGGCGCGAATCATCATGAGGCCGGTGAGCTCCCCCTGAGCCCCCGCCGCCGGCTGAAGGGTCACGTGGTCCATGGCGCAGATCTCCGCCAACATACGCTCCATTCGGTAGAGGAGTTCCAGCGCGCCCTGGACCAGGGGGGCCGGTGCCAGGGGATGGATGTTGGCGAAGCCGGGCATACGCGCCACGGCTTCGTTGACCTTGGGGTTGTATTTCATGGTGCAGGAGCCCAGGGGATAGAACTGTCCCTCGATGCTGTAGTTGAGGTGTGAGAGCCGCGTGAAGTGACGCAACACTTCCAGCTCTCCCAGTTCCGGGAAGTCCCGGATCTCTTCCCGGATGTATCTGGAAGGGATCCCCTTTGCAGGAGGCGCAGGCTCCTCGGGCCAGAAAAATGCGCTTCGGCCCGGCGAGCCTCCCTCGAACAAGAGCCGCCGCGGGGGCCGCCGGTCAGTTTTTTTCGGTGAAGGCTCCGACAAGTCGGTCAATCTCCTCCATTTCATTCATCTCGGTCACGCAGAAAAGCAAGGCGTTCTCAAGGGCGGGATACCAGCGCTTCAGCACGAGACCCGGAACTATTTTTCGGGCCTCCATACGGCGAAGTGTACGCTCCGCGTTCTCCACACAGAGAACGAACTCGTTGAAAACCGGACCGCTGAAGCCGGGCTTGAGCCCCGCCTCTGCAACCAGGCGTTCCCGGGTCCCCTGGGCCCGGGCCACGTTGATTTCCGCCAGCCTGCGGATCCCGCTCTTCCCCAGGCTCGCCATGAAGACCGTGGCCGCCAGGGTACAGAGACTCTGGGTCGTGCAGATATTCGAGGTGGCCTTTTCCCTGCGGATATGCTGCTCGCGCGTGGCCAGGGTGAGCACAAAGCCGCGGCGCCTTTCGTGATCCACCGTCTCCCCCACGAGCCGGCCCGGCATGGTGCGAACGAATTTCTTCAAGCAGGTAAAGAAACCGAAGCCCGGACCGCCCAGGGCCATGGGGAGGCCGAGACTCTGGCCTTCGCCCACGGCGAGGTCCGCCCCCCACTCGCCGGGCGGTTTCAGCAGAGCCAGGGCCAGAGCTTCCGTTGTTACCGTGATCAGCAGGGCTCCGTGGGCGGCGCAGGCGCCATGGAGCGGACCCAGGTCGTCGATGACACCGAAAAAGTTGGGGTACCCGGCGACCATGCAGATCGCCCTCTCGTCCATTTCCCGCTCTAGAAATTCGACGTCCGACTGGCCCGTCTCCAGCCAGGGGACTTCCACGATTTCTATGCCGGCGAGGTTTTTGAGATAGGTGGCGATGACCTGTCGGTACTGAGGATGCAGGGCTCGGGAAAGAAACACTCGCTGCCTCCCTTTTTGATTGCGCCTGGCCATGAGCACCGCCTCCGCCGCCGCCGAGGCGCCATCGTACAGCCCGGCGTTGGAGACCTCCATGCCGGTTAGCTGGCACATAAGGGTCTGGTATTCGTACGTCGCCTGGAGTGTTCCCTGACTCACCTCGGGCTGATAAGGGGTATAGGAAGTGGCGAATTCCGCGCGCGAGATCACTGCGTCCACGGCGCTGGGAATAAAATGGTGGTAGATGCCGCCTCCCAGGAAGAAGGACCACTCTTCGGGCGTCGGGTTGCGGGCAGCCAAGGCGCCCAGTGCTCTCTTGACCGCTCTCTCGGACATTCCGGGGGGTAGGGAGATCCCCGCTTTGTTCCGCAGAACTTGGGGGATATGACTAAAAAGCTCTTCGACCTGATCGGCACCGATGGCCTGAAGCATCCGGTTTTTGTCTGAACCGGTGTGGGGCGTATAACGCATGTAAGTGGTTCACCCTTCGTCGTCGTCGTCGTCGTCGTCGTCGTCGTCTTTTTCTTCTTCCTCTTCATCGTCGTCGTCCTCGTCTTCCTCCACCTCTTCTTCGCCGTCATCTTCCGTTTGTCGCTCAATGTATTCGCTGTATTCCTCCGGGCTCATCAGGTCCTTGAGTTCCTCCTTGTCGGACATCTGGACTTTGATCATCCAGCCGTCTCCGTAGGAGTCCTCATTGACCAACTCGGGGCTGTCCGGTAGGGCATCGTTGACCTCGATCACCGTGCCGCTGACGGGGGCAAAGAGGTCCGACACCGCCTTCACGGACTCAACGGAACCGAAGGGGTCGTCCTTGGTAATCTTATCCCCAACTTCGGGCAGTTCCACGTAAACCACGTCCCCGAGTTCGTCCTGCGCGTAATCGGTAATCCCCACCGAAGCTATGTCGTCTTCCGCCAGCACCCATTCGTGTTCCTTGGAATATTTGAGTCCCTCAGGGAAATTCATTAGTTCCTCCTTTCGCTTCCAAGCTGTCTCGGGCACCCCATGTTGCAAATCGACCGCCTGGATCACCGCCGATAAAACGGCAGCGCTACGACCTTGGCCTTGATGGCGCGTCTGCGCGCCACCACCTCGACCGTATTCCCGACGTCCCCTTCCCCTACGGGAACGTATCCCAGCGCGATGGATTTCTTGAGCGTCGGGGATAGGGTCCCGCTGGTCACCTCCCCCAGGGGGCGCCCCTCTTTGGTGATAGGGTAGCCGCTTCGGGCGATGCCCGGCTCGACGAGTTCCAACCCTACCAGACGCCGCCTGACGCCCTCCCGTTTCTGCGCCAGCAAGGCATCTCGACCCACGAACTCGCCCTTGGAGAGTTTGGTCACCCAACCGAGTCCGGCCTCCAGGGGCGAGGTCGCCTCGTTGAGCTCATGGCCGTAGAGGGCTAAAGCTCTCTCCAGGCGCAGAGTATCTCTGGCGCCCAAGCCGGCGGGTTTCAACCCGGCCCCCAGACCCCCGTCCATCAAGCTATTCCACAGTCTTTCGCCGGCGCCGGCATCGCAGTAGATTTCGAACCCGTCTTCCCCCGTATATCCCGTCCGCGACACTATACAGCTGGTCCCGGCCACCTCCCCGCGGAAAAAACGAAAGGGGTTCAAATCGGCCAACGGGAACGCCGTCAAGGGCTGAAGGATCTCCTGCGCCCTGGGCCCCTGCAGCGCCAAGAGGACGTAGCCATCGCTCTCGTCGCGGACCTCCGTTCTCCCCTCCTTATGCTCCTCGACCCACGCGGCGTCTTTTAACCGATTGGCGGCGTTGACGCACAGGAGGAAACGATCCGTTTCCACCCGATAGACCATGATATCGTCTACCACGCCGCCGTCCCGGTTCAGGATCAGGCTGTACTGTGCTTGCAAAGGCGAGAGCCGGGAAACGTCGTTGGCCGTAATCTTCTGGCATAGCTCCAGGGCGCCGGGACCTGAAACTTCAATTTCCCCCATATGGCTGACGTCGAAGAGACCGGCGGCGCCGCGCACGGCGAGATGCTCTTCGACGATGCCGGTATACTGGACCGGCATCTCCCAGCCCGCGAACGCAACCATCCTCGCCCCCAGCCTCCGGTGCACGGGGTAAAGGGGTGTCCGTCGTCCCTTGGAAGAACCCCCGGTGTCCCCAGCTTTCACCCGCTCCGTTTTATCCTCCCCGCTTCGACCGTTGCCGGGCCGCTCTCAGGGTATTGTACAAAAGCATGCATATAGTCATGGGGCCGACCCCGCCGGGCACCGGCGTGATCCAGGAAGCGCGCTCCCTGGCGCTTTCAAACTCTACATCGCCTGCAAGTTTTCCGCTGGGGAGCCGATTAATCCCCACGTCGATGACCACGGCGCCGGGCCTGATCCATTCGCCGCGAATCATGCCGGCCTTGCCGATTGCGGCCACCAAGATGTCTGCCCGCGCCACCTCCCCGGCTAGATCCACGGTGCGCGAGTGGCACAGTGTCACCGTGGCATGGCGAGCCAAAAGCATAAGAGCCACCGGCTTACCCACGATATTGCTCCGGCCTACGACGACGGCTTTTTTGCCCTTGGGATCGCAACCGACGCTGTCCAGGAGCTTCATGATACCCAGGGGTGTGCAGGGTTTAGGCCCTTCCATTCCCTGCAAAAGATAGCCCTGATTAACCGGGTGAAAGCCGTCAACGTCCTTTTCCGGCATAACGGTTTGGAGGACCTTGTCCGTATCGATGTGCGCCGGCAAAGGGAGTTGAACCAGGATGCCATGAATCGTCTCGTCCCGGTTCAGATCGTTCACCAGGGCAATGAGTTCCACCTCGGAAACGGTCTCAGGGAGCAAATGCTCCTTGGACAGTATCCCCACTTCCTTGCACGCCTTTTCTTTATTCCGCACATAGACGTGGGAGCCGGGGTCGTTGCCCACCAGGACTACCCCCAGTCCGGGCACCACGCCCGAAGCTTCCTGTAGTTCCGCTACCTCGGCCTTAACCTGATCACGAACTTCACGGGCAATCGCCTTACCGTCAATTATTGCGCCCATCATGCACCGCTTAGGACGAGGAGTCTAACGGGGGAAAAAGGTTTTCACAAAGACCACCAGCCGCAACACGGGGGTCAACGGACGTCATCGAGTCTCCCATGGAAAGGATTGTTTGCATACCTCAAACTCGAGAAAATGTCCAGCTCCAATCGATAGCGCAGGGCTGTTGACAGCGCCCGGTCTGAACGCTTAACCTCCGCGGTGCGGCTGCGGGCTGCGCCGGCGGCCCCAGAAGGATCTTAAGGAGGAAAACGCTTATGGTCAAGGTAGGTTTCATCGGCGTCGGACAAATGGGACGGCTTCTGGCTCAGTTTCTACTCAAGGACCGCTATCCGGTGGTGGTATTCGATATCGACCCCAAATGCGTCGATCAACTGGTCGGTGAGGGCGCGGAGGCGGCCACGGGTCCCAACGACCTCACAGCGAAAGCCGACGTGGTGATCACCGTCCTCACCTACCCCAAGGTCGTCGAGGAGGTTCTCTGCGGGAAGGGAGGAGTCGTGGAGGGACTCACCAGGGATAAAATCGTCATCGAGACGAGCAGCATCGATGCCGAGACCTCCATCCGCGTGGGCAGGGAAATCCAGTCCCGCGGCGGCCGGTACCTGGAGGCGGCCCTCATCGGCCCCCCGCCAGTGGTGGCGGCCAAGCAACTGATTTTTCTAACCGCCGGGGACGAGGAAAGCGCCCGGCAGTGCGAGCCCCTCTTTCAATCCATGGGTAAGAAGTCCATTTACGTCGGCGGCCCGGGAAAAGCCAAGCTGGTCAAGATCGCCAACGCCATGGTTTATGCTGTGGAAACAACTGCCCTCTACGAGGCCTTGGCATGGGCGATGCGGAACGACGTCTCCCCCGAAGCCCTGATCGAACTGCGCAGGCACCGGATCTCCGTCAACCTGGACCAGATCACGGAAATCCTCAAGGGCAATCTCACCCGCCGGCCCAACTGGGTCATCAAAGACGTTTACCACGGCCTCATGAACGCCGATGCAAAGGAGATTCCCATGCCCCTGGTATCGACCATCCGCACCATGGTCCAGTGGGCAAGGTCCCAGGGGATGGAGAACTATCCCTTCTCCGAGCTGATGTGGAAGCTCTACGAGCAGACGTTGAAGAAATAGACGGCTGGAGATCAGAGGTCAGAGCTCAGAGGTCGGAATCGGAGAGCACCTGCTCCTCCCTAGGTGGTTGTAATCAAGGGGTGACGGATCGTAACGGGTTGCATCCGCAAACTATTGACCATTGACGAATTACTATTGACAGCCTCTCCTTGCGCCGTGCCCTTATCCCGTTGCTGCCCACCGCCGGAGCCGGTGCCAACTGGCTAAGTTCCGGCGGAATATGTTAAAAAGGACGTACACTCACCCGTAGTTCCCGTGAGACGGTTGGAGGGCATGGATCCATGACGCAACAGTTTGTCACAACTTTTATCGCAGTCTTCCTCGCCGAGTTGGGCGATAAGACGCAGATCGCCACGCTTTCCTTCGCGGCCAATCCCACCTATAACCGCTGGCTGGTGCTGCTGGGAGCCTGCGCGGCCCTCTGCCTCATCTCCTTCATGGCCGTCGTGGTGGGGTCCACCGCGGGTGAACTCATCAATCCCAGGTACTTGAAAATAATTTCCGGGCTGCTCTTCATCGGTATCGGACTGTTCACCCTGTGGTCGTAAAACCCAGGTACTGCGGCGGGTCGTTGGCCCCTTGCTTCCCATGGAACGGGAAGCCCGGGTCGCAGGCTCATTAATATTATTCATGGAACTTGTTAAGGCAACGCTCTGGATGTACGGGGTGGCCCTGGAGCGATCCCTCCAGCTGCTCAAAGCGAACTGGGGCATGATCTTCGCTCCGCTGGCGTACGGCGTTATCCTGCTGCTGGCAACTTTCATCATTGCCCCCCTGGGTTTGATCGGAGGTATCCTCCTTGCCTTGACCATGAACGCCTGCATGAGCTCGGGACTCTATCTCGTGGAGAACGTCATCAGGTCGGGAAAGACGACTCCCCGGGATTTCTGGAAGGGGTTCGGCGTTTACCTGTGGGATATCGTGATGATTTCCTTTATTCTATGGATCCCCATGATCGTTGCCTCGTCGGTTCTAAACGCGACGCCCAACGGGCAGCTATTTATGCTCTTCGTCCAGTTGACTCTTTACATAATTCTCAACGCGGTGCCGGAATTGATGTACCAGAGCCACGCCTCGGGGGTGGAGCTTTTAGCCGCCAGTTATCAGTTTATTGTTGATAATTGGGCCGAGTGGTTTGTCCCCAATCTTCTAATCACTCTGGGTGGCTACCTGGCCATGCGTGCCCTGCGTCCCATCACCGCAGCCCTGCCCTTTCCCGCCGTTATTTTTATGCTGTCCCTGGTCTACGGGCTTTTTCTTTCCTATTTATTGATTCTCCGCGGTCTCCTCTTTTCCGAGCTTAATGGGAGCAATCGGAGAGCCCGGGTCTACAGGTACAAAACACGGGATTCCAGCTGACCCTGACACAGACAAGATGAAAAAGTCACGCTCACGGAAAATGGAGAAACGCCGCCGCGCCCTAAAACAGGATCCGGACGGGCCCGAAGTTCGGGCCGGAAACGGGTCCCCCATGCCGGGAAGGCAGGGTTGATGATGGACCGCCTTTTTTTCGTTCTGGGATCCCTTTCTGCCCTGCTGGCCGTTTCCCTCGGAGCCTTCGCCGCCCACGGTCTCAAAGGGCGACTCTCCGCAGAACTACTCGAGGCCTTTGAGGTGGGCGTGCGCTACCACATGCTCCACGCCCTAGCGCTCCTGGCCGTTGCCTGGGCATGGTCCCGCTGGCCGAGAACTGAAATTGTTCTTGCGGGGTGGCTCTTTCTGGCCGGAAGCGCGCTGTTCTCAGGAAGCCTCTACCTCCTGGCTACCACGGGTGTGCGCTGGTTGGGAATAATCACCCCCCTGGGGGGACTGGCCTTCATCCTGGGCTGGCTGGTCCTCGCCTGGGGCGCCTGGCAGGGATAGAGGGGACCGTCCGGAACCTGCTTTTCTTAACAGTTTTTTCAAGCTAATCTAGGGTTCTAACCAATGATTGTCGGAATCCCCAAAGAGGTAAAAACCGAGGAGAACCGGGTGGCCATCACCGCCACGGGGGTGTCCGCTCTGGTGGCCCATGGTCACAAGGTCTTCATCGAAATGGGGGCGGGCCTTGGGAGCGGCATTCTGGACCGGGCCTATGAGGCCGCCGGGGCAACCATTTTGGAATCGGCGGAGGTTCTTTGGCAACGTGCCGAGATGGTCATGAAGGTTAAAGAACCCGTGGAAGACGAACTCACCAGGCTGCGTCCCGATTTAATCCTCTTTGCCTATCTCCACTTGGCGGCTAACGAGAAACTGACCCGAACCCTGGCAAAGAACAAAGTCACCGCCGTGGCCTATGAAACTATCCAGCTGGAGGACGGTTCCCTGCCCCTGCTGACGCCCATGAGCGAGATCGCCGGGCGCCTCTCGCTGCAAGTGGGGGCCTGGTGCCTCCAGGCAGAAAACGGCGGTCGGGGGCTGCTACTCGGCGGCGCTTCCGGCGTACGTCCCGGGAAGGTCGTAATCCTTGGAGCGGGCATCGCGGGATCCAATGCATGCCATGTGGCCACAGGGATGGGAGCCTATGTCAGCATCCTGGACGTGAGCCCCTCAAAGCTCAGATATATCCATGATATTCTCGGGGGACGCATCACGACGCTCATGTCCAACAGGGCAAACATCGAGGAGGAGGCCATGGATGCGGACCTGATCGTGGGGTCCGTGCTCATCCCGGGGGCCCGGGCCCCCAAGCTCATTTCCCGCAATTTGGTCAAGATGATGAAACCCGGCGCGGCCATCGTGGACATCTCCATCGATCAGGGAGGATGCATGGAGACCTCCCGCCCCACGACACACACGGACCCCATCTATATCGAGGAGGAGGTCGTGCACTACTGCGTGACCAATATGCCCGCCATTGTACCTTACACTTCCACCTACGCCCTGACCAATGCGACCCTGGCCTACGGCCTCGAGATCGCCGACCACGGCGTCAAAAAAGCCATGCGCGGCGATCCCGCCCTGGCCCGCGGAATTAACACCTATGGGGGCAAAATCACCCACGAAGGCGTGGCCGCAGCTTTTGGCATGAAGGCCGTGCCCGTGCAGGAGGTCCTCGGCCAATGAGGTTGGTGACCCGGCCCGATTTCGATGGCCTCGTTTGCGGATCCTTGATCACGGCCATGGAATCCATCGACACCTACCTGTTCGTCGAGCCCAAGTGGATGCAGGACGGCATGGTAGAGGTCCGAAGGGGGGATATCATTGCGAACCTTCCCTATCACCCGGACTGCAGTCTTTGGTTCGACCACCATCTCAGCAACGAGGTAAAGGGCTTCAACACTCCCGTTGTGGCCGGCAAAGGAGGGTACCGCCTCGCCCCCAGCGCGGCCCGCGTGGTATTCGAGTACTATGATACGGTCCCAACGGTTCCCGCCGGCGCCACGGGCTTGGAAAAGATCAGGAGCCAGCGATTCCACCAACTCTTAGAGGACACCGATAAGATCGACGCGGGGCTTCTAACCCATAACGATGTGCTCCATCCCCAGGGTTACGTTTTGATCTCCATGACTATCGACGGGAAGCGAACCGAGGATGAACCTTACTGGTTAAAGCTCATCGCTCTTCTCCGGGACCGGACGCTTGAGGTGGTCCTGGCCGATCAGGAAATCAAGCGGCAGTGCCAACGCATTCTCGGGCTTCAAGCCAAGCTCAAGGAGCTTTTGCTCGAGCGCGTCGCGCTGAAGGGAAATGTTATTTACGCTGATTTTCGGGGTATCGCGGACATTTCGGAAGCCAACCGCTTTCTCATCTATACGTTATTTCCCAAGGGAAATATTTCCCTCAAGGTTTCCGACGACACCCAGAAATTGAACCGTACCGCAATTTCCGTCGGCTACAACATCTTCAACACGACCTCGAAGGTCAACGTCGGGGCCTTGATGAAAAAATACGGCGGCGGCGGGCATCGGGTGGTTGGCTCGTGCCGCGTTGCCCAGGCTGACGCTGATCAGGCGGTCAAGGAAGTCCTGGAAGCCATCCAGGAATAGTAGACAGGGAGAGAGGGAGAGGAACAGAGAAAACAGAGAAGAGACACTTGAATAGCGAAAGAAGAGTCTGAATAAAGCGATGAAGACACTGAATATTCGGGATGCCCTTAGAGAGCTCGAGCCCCTGAACACCGAGATACGGTACAAGCAGTGCCTGGAGGGACGGGGGTTTACCGTTGGCCTGATCGCTTTTAGGCCCCGGGCCGGTTCCGACCCGAAGCAAATCAAGCACGACGACAAAGACGTGGTCTGCCACGTTTTGCAGGGCCACGGCACGCTCCGGCTCGAGGACAGGACTGTGGACCTGGAACCGGGAATCCTGTGCCATGTTCCCAAAGGGATCCCGCATGATTTTGCGGCCGGAGACAAGGGTGAGCTGGTTCTGCTCTATTCCCTGATAACCGCCGAGACGCGAGCCCCGGCTGCCTGGGGGCCCCCGCCCCCACCGGCGCCATGACGGAGTGCCAGACCGCTCAACGGGAGCGAGTGGAGATCCTCAGTGCCTTTTCGTAGCTCCATAAGCCCATTTCTAAACGGCTTTGCCCTGCTGGCGCTCTTGCTCGCGACGGCAGGCTGCTCTGCCAAGAGACCGCCCGACCCCCAGTATCAGGCCGCGGGCAACCTGCTTGAAATTGTCAAGGATTTTCAGCGCCTTGTCCGTGAAGACCAGTACCGCTTTCCTATCCCCAAAGACGTCACGGGTGTGAACATCGCCAAGGCCACCCTGGTCCGCCTGGATGACTATGAAAAGGGCCACCCCGGCGGGCTGTCCGAAATCGTGGACTTCAGCAAAGCCATGGCCTATGAACGGTTGAGGGATTACAACCAGGCCATGGTCTATTATCACAAGGTGGCGGAATCAAACGGGCGCCTCGGCGAGCAAGCGAAAAAAAACATTGAGGCCGTGCAGGCGTTTCAAGACATCTTGCAAAAGCCCCTCCCCTCGCGCGACCCCTTCGAATACGTCAGGGCTATGGATGAGAAAGTCCAGGCGTTGACCGAATTATCCCGGACCCATCAGGGAACCCCGTACGAGTTCCTTGCCCTCGTGGAAGAGGAAAGACTCGACCGCGCCAAAGTCGCCTTCGCGGAATTGAACCGCTCCCGCCTCCAGAACGGCAACCAGCTGGTCATTGTGGGTTACACCCAGCTCATCACCAAACACAAGGAGAGCAAAAACCTGAACAGTCACCTCTTGGATTTCGGGGATTACTATGTGAAGTTGGCCAAAGAATACACGGCTCAAAATGATCCTGAGGGGTTGAACTTTGACATGGAAGTATTCAACGAGCTTGCCAAATCTGCCCTCAAGTACTATACAGAGGTCGCCCAGCAGGACGGGGTAACCGAGAAGATGGAAGCCGAGGGAAAGATCAAAAGCCTCCAGGCCCTAACGGAGAAGATCGGGAGCCTCCAACGGTGATCCGGGCAACCCTACTTTTTCTTTTCCTTCTTTCCTTGATCGCTCCGGCGCCCCTTCGGGCCCAGGCTTCGCTGCCTGACGGCCGGGAGGCCATTGCCAAGATACTCCAACCCCTACCCGACTACGACCCTTTCAGTCACCGCTCCAGTCCCGCACCCGAATATTTTCCCGACGACACCGAGAAACGCGTTCGCCAAGTACTCATCGACAGTCTAACGAATCCCAACAAGGACTTGGAGGATGCTGTCCATTTCTTCCGGGAAAAGGACGCCGAACTCAGTAAAGAACGGCATACGGTTACGGGCCTGACGGACCACGTCCTGGATCTTCACTTGAACTCCCTCAGCAAGCGTTCCGATTACCTCGAGGCCCAGGAAAAGGCCCTGGCCTTGGCCTCGACGGAGCAGCAAAAAAAGCTCATACAGTCCCGGATCAACCACGACGAACTTAGACAGGCCAACGAGTATCTCCGAAAGAGCAAGACCAACCGCTGGGGCGCTATGGCCAATTCGCTGCTCAGTTCCGTGGACTTGATGGAGATCGCGGCGGGCTCTTACCTTTCGGCGGCGGTGGATACCACGTTCTCTCAAGTGGCGGCGCTACGGGAGCCCAAAATGTCCACGGGTGAGCGCAAAGCGCTGGCCATGTATCGTCGTTACCTCAGGCGCTACCCCCAGGACCCCGGGAGAAAAAAAATCGAAAAGCTGATCGAGGCCCTGGAACGGAAAAAGCGGGAACTCCTGGTACACAAATACCTAAAAGCGGGGAGAGAAGCCGAGGAAACGGGCGAATACACCCGGGCGGAATTACAGTTCACTATGGCATCGCTTATCAATCCCGAGGCAAAGGAGGCCGGGAAGGAGCTCGATGAGCTGGCCGCGCTGCGCCGGCGGGAAAACAAGGAGAAACGCGGTAAAGCGCTCTTCCCAGAGCCACCCCCGGGGGAGGTTTCCGACACGCAGTTTGACGGGGATTTCGTAGATCTCCTCTACGACCTCACCCTGAGAAGCCCTGAAGGCGTGGAAGCCCATGCCCGGGCCCTCGCGACGCGCAACGAGGGCAATGCCCTCGGCGACTCCAGCCAGGACGCCCTGGCCGTGGCCATGGAAATGCGAGGCCGTCATGAAGCGGCAAAAAAACTCCTTCGCCGACTGTCCAGGTCTTCCGCTTCCCCGAATCACCGCAACAAGGCCAAGGCCCTTTTGGAGAGCCCGGACTATGACCAGTTATCTCAGGTCCACGCGGCGCAGACAAAGCACCGCATGGAAACGATACAGTACGTCTTGTTGGGCGAGAATTTTCTCGAAAAAAATCTTTTCATGGGGGCCAGACCCCTAGTGGTCCAAGGACTGGCCGGTCTGAATACCTGGGGCATCGCCAATGTGCTCATAATGGGGAGCAATTTGTATCAGGTGCTGACCGCTCATCCGGTCTCCGACCAAGATATCATCGATAAGGCTGTCGCGTATATACGGAGCCATCCCCATGCCGAGAGCACGACGGAGGTCTACAACCTTTTGGCCGAGGCGTATGAAAAGCGCGGGACCTATGACAAGGCCATTGCCTATTACGAAATGGCTGGTACGGCCTCGAAGGATAAGATTGCCGCCCTCAATGAGACCGCGGCAGAGTCGCTCCTGGATCGGGCCGCGGAAAGCCCATCCAAGGGCGCCAAGGAATTCTACCTGCGGGCTATCCTTGAGTTCTACCCGGGCAGCGCGGCGTCCAAACAGGCCAAGGGGAAGCTCGCCGCGCTGCTGAAACCGGAGAACCGGGGCGCCAGGATCAGCAAGCAATTCCTTATGGAGAATCCCGGACTGGCCATGGAAGGAGGTCTCGGCCTCAAGTCCTCGCTTTTCGACGGGGAAGCGAGCAACGTGGAGTTGGCGGTGCAGGGAATCAATTTCCTGAGCGCCAATGAAATCCTGTTTCACTTCGAGACCCCTTGGGGGGTCCAGAGCCGCACCTACCCTGTGCGGCCGGAGACGATCCGCCATTTTGAGAGCGCGCTGAGAAAGCGAAATTACGAGGTGGCCCTGGAAGATGTGCACACCCGACCCAACGGAAGCCCCGGCGGCATCGGTAACCTCCCCCTTCGCCTTCCCAGAGAACACGGCGGTGGGAACGTCGACGGGGACGGGGCCGACATCGCGCTGGTGAAACGTGCCGCGGCACCGAACCCGGCCCATCCCAGCGAATTGAATTATGAGCTGCTCAGCGAAAGTGAGAAAAACGACGGTGTCGCGTTTCGCCTACCCCGGTTTCAGGGGAGCGTTTCTTCCAGTAGCTTCAACATAACCGGGGACATTCCCGCAAGCCTCTGGGGGGAGCAGTTGAGCCTGGGAAGCGATGGACAAAGCCCCTTTGCCGGGCTCAAACTTCCTATCCCGCTGCTTCAGGATTTCATCCCCGTCGATTTTCTCCTGCGGGCGAGACCGGGGGGCCCATCCCTGATTCCCCAGATTCATCGATTTCAAGACAATGACGACTCCGCCCTTTTCCGTTAAACGTCCCCAACGTTAGCACGGGGTTGCGGCTGCTATGCTGCGGAGCCTCGGTGGTTTGGCGCCGAGAACAGCCTTCATCCAGGCGCCTGAGCGAGAAAAACAGGATGGCGCCGCAGGGCGCGGGGATTTCAAGGGAGGAAGATATGATTCAATCAACCGCCTTGTCCAACGCTCACATGGAGTGCCGGTCCCTGGAGGATACCTTACCGGTGCTCACGGACCTGCTCGCTTTTGAACGGGTGGCCTCAACGGATGCCCAAACCGCGCTGAAGCACCCTAACAGCGCCTGGCTCCTTACCGTCCACGAGGGTGGGCCAGGCGCCCCGGACAAGCAAATGCACAATCACTTTGGCGTGCGGGTTACAAAAAAAGCGGAAGTCGACGCGGCGTACCGTTACCTCACCTCGCACCAGAAAGATTATGGCCTGGAAGAGATCCGGGAGCCCTCCAATTCCCATGGATCGTATTCCATCTATTTTTTGGAACCCGGCACCAACGGATGGGAAATCGAGTGTTTCGAAGACGTATTACGCAAGGAGGCGGGGGGGACGCGAGTCGGCGGCGTTCGCGCCCCTCACTGGGAAAGCCCCATGCCGGCGGACCGCTTTCCAGGCAGGGGATACGTCCCCCAGGCCTTTACCCACGGCACCCTTGCGTCCCATGACCTGGAAGTTTCCAAGCGATTCTACACCGAGGTTCTAGGCCTCGAGGTTCACCGGGCATACCAACAGGTCCTTTACGTCAAACACCCGGGCAGCAAGGCCTACCTTGTGAGTCTCCGCCGCGACGGAAAAAGAGACTACTCGCCCAATTTCCGCTTCACCGTGGCCGCGGAGTCTACCAGCGCCGTAGTTGATGCGCACCGATGGCTCGTGCGGCGCGGCCGGGAGCTCGGGGTCCGTGACCTGGGGCAGTTGCGTGAGAATGGCTCGGCTGCGTCTTTCTTGCTCTGCGACCCGGACGGGAACTGGTGGGAGGTCGCTTCCCGGGAAGGTTTTGTCCAAGACTGACGCCGTCCTTCAACGTCTCGGAAGAGGCCCCACAAAGCGGCTCGTGCTAGGTACGGCCCTGACTTACCGGCGGTAGCCTGGAAGTGATGCCGATTTTTTCGAGCTCGCGATAGAACTCCTCCCGGATAACCGGGTCTTCTCGTTCATAACTGATATTCAAGGACTCCGCGTAGGGATCCGTGGTCTGAGCAGTGGGCGAAACGCGGGTGTAACCCCTGCCCCAGCCGTAGCGAATTCCGTAGCCCCTGAAGGCAAGCATCTAGGCGCATTTGCCGCCCCGGCGCTCCCAATCTCCCAAAGGGGCCGAAGCCATGTCCTCCAGGGCGCTTCCCTCATAGAGAGGCACGCCTTCCCGGCGCACAAAATCCTGATAGGAGCTTTTAACGTACCACTGGTCGAAATCGTCCGGTTCTTGGGCCATGGCTGCTTACCTCTGCCACCTCTAAGGCTTGATAATCAGGGACGAACCCTCGGTCTCCTCTTTTTCTTTTGCCTGTTTCTGGGCCTTGAGAACCGCAAGGCTTCTCTGGATTAACCCGTAAAGAAATGGGATCCCCAGACCGCCCAGGTCGCGTTCCTTTATGGCCAGGGCCACCGCAAGGGAAGTCTCGGCTTTCTCCCGGCGGCCCGTGAGGCACAGGTAGAGGGCCATGTCTTCCATCCTTACCGCTATGAGCTCCCCCACGTCGCCTACAAAAAGGTCCTGGGCGACGTGGTGAACCAACCGGCCCAGCCGCTCCTCCTTCTGGAGCGGATTGAGAACCAACCGGCTGCCCTGGGCTTCCTCCACCCGCTCGGCATAAGGCGCGATCCAATCGACATCCAGTACCCACAGCCGGAACTCGGGCTCGTCGAGGAGTTTTTTGGAGTCCTCCCGCCACGCCCCCACGCGAACATCCGAGGCGTTTATATGATCGTAGATGGGATGGGGGCGCGGGCCGGGCTTGGGAAGGCTCATGTGGGTCCGGATCTGTTGAAAATGCTCCAGCCCCGTGCGGCCGGCCGCTTTGGCCTTCTCATGACCCTGGTAGAGGACCCAGTCCGCAAACTCCCAGGGAACGGGAATCATGGCAACGCCGTGCCTCTCCTTGATCTCCGCCATCATCCGGCGCAGCTCTTTTCTCTTCAGCACGGAGCCGCCCACCTGGATCAGGCCCAGGCGATCGCTGACAATGCCCTGGATCATCTGCAGCCCGCTGCCTATCTGCGGCCGGGCGACCCAGACCAGCCGGTTGCCGGCGCCATCCACCGATGAGAGGTAACCCTCCAGAGCCGGGCCCAGGCCAAACAGCGGTTTTTCGTCCTTGCTCCCCCCCGGCTTTTCCCCGGCCGGCGCCAGGCCTTTCTGCGCCAACTTGAATAGCGACCGGCGAACCTCCCGTTTGACCTCGCGGTCCATGGCCCTGGGTTCCAGGGCCTTCAACGCAGCGAGGGCCGCCGGTTTGACGATTCGCCCGAGGAGAAAGACCACGGCGAGATCCAGCTCCATTCCCTTGCCAAAAAAGGACGTGAACGATCCGATCGCTTCCGCCGTGGGCTCGTCCACGGGAAGACCCTCGGTGCGGAGGGACTCGATTCCCTTGCGCAGCGCCCGCTGCCTGGCGTCCTGCTTAGCCAAGTGCTCCTCCCGGATCTCCGTTTCCACGTGTCATACCGCTGTCGCCCGCAATGCGTTTACTCTTGCCACATTTGTCCCGGGTTGCCAAGGGATTCAGGGACAGCTGTCCCGCAACGCGCGTAACGGGTTTTTCTCCCATGATAAAACCGCGCCAGGGAGGCGGACTTGACATGCCGGCGGATCACGGTTAATCAATGGAAGACCAAAACAAGGCAGGAGGCACCCTATGGCAGGCGGAACCATTGAGCAGAGGAAGGACGGCGGCATCCTCATTCTGGAGATCACGAATCCACCGGTCAATTCCTACACCCACGAGATGCTGCGTCAACTGGACGACTGCATACTCCAGGCCCGGTTCGACGAATCCATCCATGTCATCGTCATTACGGGAAACGGGGAAAAGTTTTTCTCCGCCGGCGCTGACATCAACATGCTGGCTAAACAGTCCCTTGCCTACAAGTACAACTTCGCGGTGCACGGCAACGAAGTGCTGCTTCGCATGGAAAGGACGCCCAAGCTCATTATTGCCGCCATGAACGGACACGCCATCGGCGGCGGGCTGGAAATTTCCATGGCCACCGATATCCGCATCGCCAAGAAGGACGCGGGCCGGGTGGGCCTTGCGGAGGTCAACCTCGGGGTCATGCCCGGCATGGGCGGAACCCAGCGCCTGCCCCGCCTGGTGGGCAGGGGCCGCGGCCTGGAACTCTGCGCCACGGGCAGGCAAATCGCCTTCGAGGAGGCCCTGGACATGGGTCTGATCCACTATATCTATGACCGCGAGAATTTCATGGAACAGGTTCTCGACTATGCCCGGCAGTTCGTGCCGCCCAACAAGGCCAGTCTTGCCGTGGGCAAGATCAAACGCGCTATAAATTCGGGCATCGAGGTTTCTCTGCCGGAGGGCCTGGCCATGGAGCACGAAGTGCTTTATCAGGCTTTCGCCAGCGAAGACGGCAGCGAGGGAGTGAAGGCCTATCTGGAAAAGAGAACGGCGAAATATCAGGGCAAGTAACCGTCGTCCGACGGACCACATATTCCAATCACCCAGTTACCACTAACTAACCGGAGGTTGTGCATGGCGAAGCTTTTGATCGGAGGCGAGCAGGTCGATTCCGTGGGGAATGAGACCTATGAGGTGAGAAACCCGGCAACGGGAGAGGTCGTGGACAAGGCCGTGAAAGGAACGGCAAAAGATGTGGTGCAGGCCATTGACGCCGCCGAGACCGCTTTCCAAGAGTGGGCGGATGTCACGGCGGAAGACCGCGGAAAGATGCTGAGCAACGCCTGCGAACTGATCAAGGAAAAGGGCAAGGAGATCGCCCAGCTCTTGACCATGGAACAAGGGAAAACGCTTTTCGAGGCCGGTCTGGAGATCCACCACCTCATTCACGGGCTGGAATTTTATGCCGGCCTTGCGTCCAAGGTGCGTGGCTCCCACGTCCCGCTCCCCCAGAAAAATGCCTACGGGATGGTCGTGCGCCAGCCCATTGGGGTGTGCGGAGGGATCATCCCCTGGAACTTTCCATTGACGTTGATGGGGACCAAACTTGGGCCGGCACTGGCGGCGGGGAACACCGTCATTGTCAAGCCGGCCAGCACCACCCCCCTGGCCACCCTGCTTTGCATTGAGCAGCTTCAAAAGGCCGCCTACGGCGAGGGGAAACAGCAAAAGACCCTGCCCAAGGGAGCGGTCAACGTGGTCACGGGGCCCGGAAGCACCGTAGGGGAAGAGCTGCTGCGCAATCCCCGCATCCGCCGCATTGCCTTCACAGGCTCCACCGAAATCGGGCGCCATGTCATGGAGGTAGCGGGAAGGGAGATCAAGAGGGTCACCCTGGAACTGGGGGGAAGCGACCCCATGATCGTAATGGAAGACGCCAACATCGACGCGGCTGTGAAGATGGCCGATGTCGGGCGTTTCTTCAACTGCGGCCAAATGTGCCTGGGTGTCAAGCGACTCTTCCTCCAGGAATCCATTGCGGACAAGTTCATCGGGGCGCTGGCCGAGCTTCTGAAAAAGAAAACGGTGGGTAACGGCATGAGCAAAGAGAGCCGTATGGGCCCTCTTCACCTCGACTCCCAGAGGAAAGAGGTCGAAGAGCAGGTCGAGGACGCCAGGTCCCGGGGAGCCAAGGCCATCGTGGGAGGCGAAAGACCCAAGGGCAACGAGGTCGACGCCGGATTTTTCTATCTGCCAACGCTTCTCACGGATGTCCCCGACGACGCGCGCATCACCACGGAAGAGTGCTTCGGACCGGCCCTTCCAGTATATCGATTCAAGGATCTGGACGAGGCCCTCGAAAAGGCCAACAGCTCCATTTACGGGCTGGGTTCGTCCATCTGGACCCATAACATGATTGCCGCCAATAAGGCCATAGACAAGCTCCAAGCGGGAAACGTTTGGGTTAACTCGCTCCACTACGGATTCGACGAATTGCCCTTCGGCGGCGTCAAGGCAAGCGGCGTGGGGCGTGAGCACGGTCCCGAGGCATTGGATTATTATCTGGAGCCGAAGGGCGTTGTCATCGTGAACCTGTAGCCTCTTCCCGGGGCTCAAAGGAAGGCGCAAAATCTACCGGGGGATCCACTGGATGGCTCCAAGGATATTGGAGAAATCATCGGTCCAGACACGGTCATCACGGCTCGCTTCGCATCGCGCCCACCGCGGGTCCTCCGCAAGACCCAGGAGATTGGCTCGATTACGGGCCATCGCCACCCAGCGGGAAGCTAATCTGCCACCGAATCCATCTGTCTGTCCCGACAACCGGTGATTCCGCGTAAAGCAGACCAGCCCGGCCTCAAGGGCCAGGTTGCCCAGGATCGGGTTCAAATCGAGATACTGGTTGGAAATATGGAAGGCTAGCACTCCATTGGGATCCAGCTTGTGGAGATAGAGCCCGAGGGCTTCGCGCGTCAGCAGATGCATGGGCACGGACTCCGAAGTGAAGGCGTCTAAGACAATCAACCCGTAACGGTGATCCGGCTCGTGGTTGAGCGTCAAGCGTGCATCCCCGAGAATCACCACGATTCTAGGAGGACAATCCCTCAGAAAAGTAAAGAACCGGGGCTCCCGGGCGATACGTTCCACGGCAGGGTCGATCTCGTAGAAAACGAATTCCTGGCCGGGAACTCCATAACATGCCATGGAACCGGTGCCAAGACCGACCACGGCAACCCGCGTCTTTGGACGCGCGTGGGAAAAGGCTTCGAACACCTGCCCGATGGGACCGGCGCGGGTATAATAGGTAAGCGGGATATAACGCTGCCGGGGATCGAGACTCTGCATGCCGTGATTGATGTTCCCGTGGGTAAGCAGATGGAAGCGGGCGGCCCCGTCGACAATCACCCGGTAGATGCCAAAAAAGCTTCTTTCCTTGTACAGGACCCGTCCGTACTGCTGGTACAACAAGGGGGCAAGCATCAAACATCCGACGGCAAGGCCGAAGCGAACGGGGCGCTTGCGAAAAATAAAACAGACCAAGAGCGGCATTGCGAACATCAGGCTCACGCTTAAGACTCCGGTCTTCAGGCTGCTCGATTCCACGATCCAGATAATCGCCCCGAAAATGAACCCGAAAGCCAAGGGCAAAGCTAGATCCAGCCACCCGTTGAGCCTGCTGCGATGTTCCTGAATCATCCGCGGTCCCAGCAAACAGCCCAAGACGATGGCCAGGGGATACTCGATGGGAATCTTGAAGATGACCGGCGCGATCAAGGCGTTAAATGAGCTGCCCAGGACCGATCCCAGCGCCATCCACATGTAAAAACCGGTCAACCCTTGGCTCGGTGGACGACTCGCCACCAGTTGTCCGTGGCAGACCATGGCCAATACGAAAAAGGTAAAAAGGTGCAGCGAGATGGCAAGCCACAACGGCTCATCGGCTTTCAGCAGCATCCAGGTTACCAAGGGGAGTATCGTCAGCGGCAGCACCCGAACCATCCAACCGAGAGGAATCAGCGGCTTCTTGGCAAAGACCAGGACAAACGACAACAGATAAATAGCGAGGGGAATGATCCAAAGCAGGGGAACCGTTGGAAGATCCGTGGTCAAAAATGTGGTCACCCCAAGCATCAAACTCGAGGGTACGAAGGACAAGGCCATCCAGCGCAGCGGCCCACTCCAGGACCCTAACGTTGCGGGCTCCGCGGTAACGGCGCCGCTAGGGTTCACTGCCGGCCCTTCCGGTACCGAACTCATACCCGCATTTGCTGGAGCGCGCCAGACCGTAACCGCGCATGCCAAAATCAGAAGAACCAGCAACCCGTAACCGTAGGTCCAGACCCAGCTTTGCTCCGAAAGCCGCAGAAAAGGCTCTAGCAGGAGGGGATATCCCAGCAAGGCAAGCAGGCTTCCCAGGTTGCTCGCCGCGTAGAGAAAATAGGGATCCTTGGCCGAAGGATGGCCCGTGCTGGCAAACCATTTCTGCAAGATGGGGGTGCTCGTAGAAACGATGAAGAAAGGCAAGCCCACGGATATCGCCAGGAGTTCCAGGAGCCAGGGCACCGGGTTCGTTCTCACCGGCGGAACCCAATCTTGGGGCACCCCTATGGGAAGGAGACACAGGGGAAGCAAGAGCAGAATCCCATGGACCAGCGCCTGGCGCTTGATTCCGACCCACGTGGCGAGACCATGAGCGTACGCGTATCCTGCCAGCAAGGACACCTGGAAAAAAAGCACAAAGGTATTCCATACCGCCGGAACACCGCCCAGCAGGGGGAGGACCATTTTGGCAAACATCGGCTGGATGAGAAACAAGAGGGCCGCGCTAACGAACAGGGTGAGCCAATAAAGTCCCAGCAAAGTCCAATCCTTATGGAATTTCGAAGATATGAAGGAATGTCCGCAAATACTTCGCAAAAGGGGGGCCAAACGAGGACTTTTGCCGTCCGGAGTACGCTCAAGTCCGATTACGGCGTAAAAGGGGTACCATTTTGTTCAATATTCTTCCAAAATAGTCCAGAGGCCTTGCAAAATGGCTGCCCGGCATAGATTCCAGCCTCCCGGAGCGCTAAATATGCACTACGAAAAGGATCTCCTGGGAAAAGATGCCGCCCTCGCCGCATTCCCTTACCGGGGCTCCCGCCTTGATCGGTGCGTTTCCTGGTCGCAAGCAGCTTCCGGCCCGGTCGGCCCCCACGCCGCTACAAAGTACGGGCCCAAAAGGACAACAGCGCCGAGGGTCGTTGTCTTCATCATGGCACCTCGGCTTTCATCAACCTATCTTTAAAAGACGGGATAGACGGTCCGAAGAACGTCGATTTTTTGGCCGAGCGGGCTTTAGACTTCGCCGGCCATGGCGGCGATTATATCCTCACGCCAAGTCAATAGCGAGGTCCCTTGATAACGGATCAAAAACGGGCGCTGTCCGCACGTGCCACGCTTTATCTCAAAATAAGACGGTACATTATAGGGGCAACCCGCCGGAAATCATGCTGTTAGCGCCTGGCACCTCATTTGCTCCACAGCGAACTATGATCATCGACAACCCAGGGGGCGGCGAAATGGACACTTTGACTCTACTCTTTTCACTGAGCTTCATTGCACTATCCGCGGGACTTTCCATGCTGGCTTGGAATTGGCGCAAGGAGCGAAACCAGCGGGACTCCAATACTCCCTTATCTCCGGCGCCCGTGGAACTCACAAAGGATCTGGAAGTAACGAGCCGGGAGGCGATTGAGCGGCGGGTCAAGAACGCCCTTTCGGAAATCAAAGAGATGGTCCGAGCGGGCGGTATCAGCGATAAAGAGAAGGACCGACTGAAGGCGCACCAGGAAAACTTCTATGCCCGCTACTATGCCGCCGGCATCTTCCGTTCACAGTTCTCTTTGAAGCGCCATGAGGACGAGCTGGATCTCGCGGAGAAGGAACTGGCCGCCATTGAGAAGATTCTCGAACGGAACCGTACGGGCGCCAAGTTTCAACCACCCAGGGTTCTCTCCTTCCTGGCACGCTGAGATCTTTTGTCATGCGCCGAAAGTACGCCCGCACTACTTTTCATATCGCCGTGCGCTCAGGCAATCCGTTGGAAAAGCTCCTAATCTCATATGCGGTTTAACTGCTTGCCCGTATCCTTTTCTACATCTCCCACCTTGAATTCAATGATGTTGTTTTTTTTCGGATCCCGAACGACCCCCCAGAGGGTCTTGACCTTTCCTGACGGCCTCAATCTGAAGGCGAAGCATCTGGCGGAATACGACCAACCCTTTATCGCTTGAGCCCAAATGCTCCCTGGTCCTGTCGGCCGTGAGACCTTGAGTCTCCCAGGCCATGCCGTCCTGATCCGGAATGGTCTTCATGTGATATTTGAACCTGAAAAACCCGTTATCGTTGTGGATCTCTTTGATCGGCAGCAGGTACTTATAAGGGCCTTCTTTTTGTTCGCAAGCCCTAGCGTCCTGGACCCGGCTGTGCTTCACCGAAATGACTCCCGTGTGAGTGTCATCCATGGGGATATAGAAGTGGATGGCGTTTTGTGGTCCCCTACGAATATTGGGAAAGACCAGGGGATGGACCTCGATGGTATTCGGCCGGTGGTGATACTTATATATGCCATATTCGAACGCCTCGACTTCAAATCACTCGTCTTCCAAATCGTTCCTCGCATTGCCCTGGAAACCTCCCGTATAAGCATGAAGCCAGTAGAAGTGGGCCGGATCAACGGTATTTTCCATGGGCTGGAGCCAGTTACACTCGTGCACCGGACGAATCTCTATCTGCCGGATACAATCCTCCTTCACAAGCACATCGTACCTGGGCAGTAGAGGCGCAGGCGACGGTCCCGGGTACCCAAAAGCAGCCCCCCATTCCTGCACGGGATAAGCGGGGTGCCGAATGGTATTCTTTGAAGCGGCCTGGGGAGGTTCAGCGGGCTGCTCGAGACAATTCCCATGGGCGTCATATTTCCAACCATGATACGGCCATCCGATACCGTCTCGCTCAACCTTCCCGTAACAAAGCGATGCGCCACGATGGGAACACTCCTCCGCGAGTAAATCGTACCTGCCCAAGCCGTCCTTAAAAGCCAAAAGATTTTCACCCAGGAGCCGCACCTGTTTTTTGCGTATTTCATCAATTTCAGCTTTTGGAGCGATGGGCATCCAGTAACGACGGAGCAGCTCTCCCATCGGCGTCCCCGGGCCGACACGGCATAAAAGTTCGTTTGTTTCTCTGTCCACCATCGCTCTTCCCTTTTTTTCTACCGGTCGATTGACGCTTCGCCTTTGATTTTCAACGGTTGCAACGGCAATCCTTGCTAATGCTATCCCCGCCCTACAAACTCCGGGGCCGGCTCCAGCATCTCTAACCCCGACCCCAGGTCCACTCCCCAGACATGGACCAGGTTGGGTTCGGATACCAGCAACCTGGCGGGTTTACTTGGGTCGGAATTGAAATGCTGATGGATGACTCCATGGGATGTAAGAGGGAGCAGAATGATTTCGTTCTCTTCCCAATCGTGGCGAACCCCGTCTATGACGGTGCTGCCCTTTCCCTCCAAAACGTAATGAAACCTGCCGCCTTGATGAAGCTGCTTGCCGGAACGACTCCCACCCGGAATCTCCTGGATGTAGACCATCTGGGCCTGGCATGCTACATCTTTTATGTTCGGATGCACATACCAGCGGAACAAACCCATCGGATTGCACTCCAATGGTAACGACTTTCCGCTAACGATCATTCGCGCGTGCTTCATTTGCTCCCGTTGCTCATCGCGGAGTCGAAACAGGGCGTCGAAAAGTGTGTTACCCCGTGGCGAGTCATCGCGACCTGTGGTTCTAGCGTGGCTTTCTAGAGGAGCAGCTTTCTGTACCCGCAGCCCCTTCTTTTCGGCCCACTCCGGGTTGACCTCGAGCTGCTCAATCCAATTGGCAATGACGAAGTTCTTGTGCGGGGTATAACCCACCCTCATCCACAGAGCGGGCACACCGGGATCGAGATTGAAGTGTTGATGGGCAACGCCTCCCGGTACCATGGGCAAAATGGCCAAGTCGCCAGCCTCCCAATCGTGGCGCACGCCGTTTAGCGTGCTATATCCCTTGCCGCCCAGGACGAAAATAAAAGTTCCGCCCTGATGCCGGTGCAACCCCGAGTGCTTATAAATCTCCTGTTGAAAAACAAGCCAACCGGGGGCCGCGACATCTTCCGATCGAGGCGTTAGGAAGTACTTGATCCGTCCCTGACGGTTAAGCTCCCACGGCAAGTCCTTACCCGTGACGATGACCTTCCCTTCCGCCATCCGCTTATTTCGAATTTCTTTGGCGCGAACCACATGGTCATAATCCGTCTCTTTCGCCTGGGGTTCCCGGGTTTTGGTACGCGTGACCTGCCGTTCGCTCATCTCATGCCCCCTCGCTCTTTTTTGCCCTTCCGCAAGTTCGGGCCCGTGGGTTGGAATCCTGACCTATCTGCCCTTCCATACCTCATTGATAAACTTCAACACGGGAACATCATCTGAATGTTAGGGCGCATCCATATCGAAAAACTTAGCATTCTCCCCTCGGCGATATTCCGGAGCAACCATATCCTTGGGAATATCCATTCTAAGCGAATCGACACCCTCCGGTTCCTTAGCAGCCATATTTTGTACTGCCAGCTGGCCCTCGCGAGACAAAAACCAGTTGATAAAGAGCTTCGCCGCATTGGGATGGGGGGCCCTGTTGACCACGCCAACGTGATGCGGCCCGCCACTGATCGCCACGGCCTCTTTAAAGTGTCCGGGGCTGAACCAGTTGACGGGCAGTCCTTGGGCCCTTGCCTTGTCCAGGGTCGACGCTTCCGGGGCGGTCCGAAGCGCTATGGCGAATTTTCCCTTAGCCAACCAATCGGTGATCTGGCGACGGTCGCGGCTGGCCGTAAGCTCCATTTCGCCAAAGAGCCGCCTCAAGTAAGGAGGTCCTAGCTCTGGATCATATTGACTTTCGCATAAATAATGGATACATCACCAATCAGGGCCATGGCAACTCCGAAGCGTGAAGGCATGACCAAAGAAGCCGCTGAGAGTGGTGCACGCGATGGATAGTGCTACGGAGGCGACGTCCAAGCTCAACGATGTCCTTTGGCGCACCGTTGGCCAGAGAGTGTTTGGCTTTGGTCCACACAAACTCATCCGGATTGAGCTCTGGAGCATAGGCTGGAAATCGATGCACATGGAGCCGCTTGTGTTGGCGAACGAACTCCTTGACGATGACACGCCTATGGATGGTGCCACCATCCCAGAGCAGCATAATCGGTCCGCGCAAATGGCGCAGGAGGTGACGCAAGAATCCGATGACCTCCACCCCGGTAATATTGGTGCTGTGGAAACGGAAGTAAAGTCCAAGCCGCTTGCGCGACGGGGAGACGGTGACGGCAGAGATGGCAGAAATCCGCTCCCGGCTGTAGCTGTGTCTAAAAATCGGGGTACGGCCGACCGGCGCCCAAGTCTTGCGCACGTTAGGAATGAGGAGGAATCCGCTTTCGTCGAGGAATACGAGATGGGCCCCAAGTCTTTGGGCTTTTTTTTAACCCCGGCCACTCCTGCTTCTTCCAGCGTGCGATGGCTTGCTCGTTTCTCTGCGTGGCCCGGCGCTCCGGCTTCTGCCACGTCCATTCTAAACCCATCATCACCCGCCACACATGACCACAGTGATAGAGAATCCCGAAATGTTTCTCGATCAGCTTGGCAATTCGCGGCAGAGTCCATAGTTCTGTCGTATAGCCCGCTGCGCCAGCACCACGCTCCAACAGTTGCAATAGCCTGCGCTTTTGCGACTTGGACAACCGTGGCGGGCGCCCGGGCGTTGGTTTGGCCCGTAGGGCTGCTGTCCCACCTCGGCGAAAGCCCTGGGCCCAACGCACCACCGAGCTTATCGAAGCGTTCAGCGTCGCGGCCACAGACTGGTACGTCTTGCCAGCTCGCAGCAGAGCTACGGCTCGACGTCTTCGTCCTTCTAATTGTTGGGGGGTTCCATGGGGTCGCATGCCCCATAGTATAAACGATTATTGAATGGATATCCATTATTTACACGAGACTCAATATCATCGAGAGGTTCCACCCTATGACAGGGAACTGACCGAAGTGGGGCCCGGAACGCCCTGCGGAGAGTATCTTCGCCGATTCTGGCACCCGGTGGAGCTGGCCTCGGAGCTTAAAGACCTGCCGAAGCGCATCCGGGTCATGAGTGAGGACCTCGTACTCTTTCGCGATGGTCGCGGAAAAACAGGGCTCCTCGAGCTTCACTGCAGCCACCGCGGCACTTCGCTGGAATTCGGTATGGTCGAGCGCTGCGGAATTCGTTGCTGCTATCATGGCTGGCTTTTCGACGTGGACGGCCGCGTGCTGGAAACACCGGGGGAACCTGACGGGAGCACGTTCAAGGACCGATTTTACCACGGGGCTTACCCAACGATCGAGTTTCACGGCCTGATCTTCGCCTACCTGGGACCGCCGGAGCACCGTCCCGAGTTCCCGATCTACGACTCCTTTGAAATTCCCGGGTACCGGATGGTGCCCGGGGGAACTACAGGCACTAAATACATCTACGGCTGCAACTGGCTCCAACTGGCGGAGAACAACGCGGATCAGGTGCACTTCGTATTCCTCCACGACCCCGAGGAAGCCCGCGCAAAGCTAGATGGTTACCGTCCCACAGTGACCGCGGGGCCTTTGGAGGATTACTTTAACGTTGGGCTAAAAGAATTTGAAGCTGATCTCACCGCGATTCGGGAAGACTTTCGTTCAAGGGTGATAGAGTGGCAGGAAAGCCCGCTTGGCGTGATCAGTATCCACACACGGCGATCGGACGACCTTGTCTGGGTCCGGCTAGGGGACTACATCATGCCCAACGTCGACCAGTTTGCGCCGAGCCGCTTTGAGCCCACAGGAGAGCTGGATTTCGGGCCACCCTACATGACGGCCTGGACGGTTCCGGTTGATGACACTCACACGAAGAGTTTCCAGTTGCGATACGTTGCTGGGGGCAGTAAACAGCGGACTCGATCGACACCGCTAAGAAGCTCGGAGTCGGTCGACCGATCGTATGAAGAGCGACAGCGCCAACCGGGCGACTACGAGGCGCAGGAAAGCCAGCGCCCCATTGCCGTTCACGCGCTGGAACACCTGCGAGCCACTGACCGGGGCGTGATCCTCGTTCGGAAACTGGTGCGGGAGGGAATCCGAGCGGTGCAGATGGGCCAAGACCCAAGACGCATCGTCCCGGCTGCTGGAAAGGCAATCCCGACCTTCTGTAGGAATACGGTGCTGCGGGTTCCGACGGCGGCCACCGCCGAGGCCGACAAAGATTTACTACGGAACACAGGGCGAAAAGTCGCGGCCGCTCTGCTCTCCGGGCTATCCGTCTCTACCGCAATCTAATTCCCGGGAGCCACCCTCTCATCGGCGTCCCGGCAATTTACCCCGCACTTAAGGCAGTGATTTAATCACCCCGATCCGTGGCTTCGATCTTAACTGTGTAGCAGCGATTTTTTCATATTGCCCAGGCTAAAGAAGTTCGTTGGCCGCCTCGTCGCGATCCAGTGGCGGACCACCACCAAGGGGTCTTTCTTTGCCGGCACGATGAGAGGTTTCTGGAGTCTGGTTGGCTGCCGAAAGGAGAACAGTGGATCAAGAAACCGCCTTCTCTGCAGTGTCCACGGTTCCACTCTCCAATGCTTGAATATTGCCGGGAAGGAAATTAGAGCAAATCTACCCGTGGAGCGCATTGTCGCCCCTTCCACTGCTCCACTGTTTTGTTGCTCCAATGCTCTAAATTATTGCCCCGCAAAAATTTGATGGGCCCACCTGGATTCGAACCAGGGACCTACCGGTTATGAGCCGGTGGCTCTAACCAGCTGAGCTATGGGCCCGCGAGGGGAAAATCTAGCGATGGCTCGCGGAAAGGAGTTCAACCGCCGTCCATGAAGCTCCGGAGCCGTTTGCTGCGGCTCGGGTGCCTGAGCTTGCGCAGGGCCTTGGCTTCGATCTGCCGAATGCGCTCCCTGGTAACGGCAAATTTCTGCCCCACCTCTTCCAGAGTGTGGTCCGATCTCTCGCCGATGCCGAAGCGCATCCTGAGGACCTGCTCTTCGCGGGGCGTCAGGGTGGCCAGGACCTTTTTGGTCTGCTCCTGAAGGTTGATATTGATAACGGCGTCGGAAGGGGCCACGATTCTTTTGTCCTCGATAAAGTCGCCCAGGTGACTGTCCTCTTCCTCCCCCACGGGGGTTTCCAGGGAGATGGGCTCCTTGGCGATTTTCAGGACCTTTCGCACCTTGTCCAGGGGGATCTCCATCTTCGCGGCAATCTCTTCGGGCGTGGGTTCGCGGCCGATTTCCTGCACAAGATAACGGGAGGTTCGAATCAGCTTGTTGATGGTCTCGATCATATGGACCGGGATGCGAATGGTCCGGGCCTGATCTGCGATGGCCCGCGTAATGGCCTGGCGAATCCACCAGGTCGCATAGGTGGAAAACTTGTAGCCCCGTTGATACTCGAACTTATCTACGGCTTTCATCAAGCCGATGTTTCCTTCCTGGATAAGATCGAGGAACTGGAGCCCCCGGTTGGTGTATTTCTTTGCGATGCTGACCACCAAACGGAGGTTGGCCTCGATCAACTGCTTCTTGGCAAAATTCGCTTTGGCCTCCTCCCGAATAATGCAGCACACCCGCCGCTCGATTTCCCCAGCCGGAATCTCTAGCTCGTTCTCCAACCATTTGATCTCTCTGCGCGCGCTGCGGATGCCCTCGGCCATCTGCCGGATGGCCTCCTGGCTCATACGCAGCGTTCCCACGGCCCGTTGCCATAGTCTCTTGTTGCCGTTGGATGCGGGGATTAATTTGAAGAGTTCCTGGGAGCTTTTCCCCGTTTTTTCCTCGAACACAGTCACCCGGTGTTGCATTTGGCGCAGGTGCCCCAGGGCCTTTTTGAGATTGCCCGTGATGGTATCGATCTGCCGGCGATTGAGCTGGAGTCCCTTGAGACGTTTGAATATCTTTTCCTTTTGCTTGGTTAGCGCCTCCATCAGGATCTGCTTGCGCCCGGCGGAAAGGGGCTTTTTCTTGAGCTTCTTTTCAATCTCATCTTTCTCTTTGGCCAACTGGCGCAGCTTGGTGGTCTGTTCAAGGAGTTTCTTCTCATAAATCTCCTCCTCCTCGAGGTAGTCCATTTCCTCTTCCACGTCTTGAATAATTTCCCGAACCCTCACCTCGTGCCGGGTGAGCTTGTCCCCCAGGTCCAGAACGTACTGCAGGGCGGATGGGCAGGAAAGAACCTCGTCGATTACCTGTCTTTCGCCATCCTCGATCTCCTTGGCGATCTCGACCTCGCCCTCGCGGCTGAGCAGGGAAACGGTTCCCATCTCGCGGAGATACATCCGTACTGGGTCGCCGGTCTTGCCGCTGACGTCCCCATCGTTGTCCACCTCCAGCTCTCGGTCATCATCGTCTTCGTCGGGGGCCTCGTCGCCCTGGTTGGCCAGAACCACCCTCTGGTTGGTATCCACCACCTCAATATCCATCTCGCCAAAGATGGACATGACGTCGTCGATCTGGTCCGCCGAGACGATATCAGCAGGCAAGATGTCATTGAGCTCATCATAGGTCAGGTAACCCTTTTCCTTACCTATATCGATGAGCTTTTTGACTTCTTTGATATTTTTCTTGCGTTTCCCTGATTCCGTTACTTCGTCATCAGGCTCTAACGCAATCCCGTTCTCAGGGTGTACCTCTGCTGTTCCAAGTTGCGCTCTTTTTGTACGACCTCTTGCCATTCCAGGATCCTCTCCTTTCTGGCTTTTTCATCCATCTTCTCTTCAGCGAGCCGGATGGCTCTGCACAAATCAGACTCCAACCCTTTGAGATATTTCAGATGAAGATGCAAAAGGCAATCCTCGGTCATCTGGCGGCTTTCATTTTCTTGAATGCTCTCCCCCTGTATAGCCAGCGCCGCCAGGGCGGACGCCTGGTGGGGCGGCAGATTCAAGGTCAGCCGCGCAAGGTTCACCTCTCCCCTTTCTCTCCATTCGGAAAGGATACAAGCAAGGGTCTCCTTCCAACCCGGATGAACAATACGCTCCAGGAATTCTTCCTTTTCCAACCGTCGGAGCACTTCGGGGAAACGCAGCATCAACGCCACCAGTGACGACTCGGCGCGGTCCTCGGGAATCCGGCCGGAATGCGCCGCTGGGGATGCCTGGCCCTGATTTGTCACCGCCTTACCGGCCTTATCCGGCTGGTGCCGCAGCAACTCCTCGCGGATTCCAAGAAATTCGGCGGCCCGACGGCTCAAAAGGTCAACCTCGAAGGGGCTCGTAACCTTGGCCAAAACCCGGCTGACCTCCTGCGCGATCTGGCTTTTTCCTTCGATATTCGCCCCATGCCGCCCCTGGAGCCAGGTAAAATAGTAGTCCGCCATGGGCACCGCCTGCTCCAGTACCGACTCCAAGGCCTGTCTCCCGCGGGACCTCACGAAGGTGTCCGGGTCTTCCCCCTGGGGAAGAAATGCAGCCTGACCCAGCAGTCCCCCTTCGACAAAGATCTCAAAGCTTCGCGCGGCGGCCTTGCGCCCCGCTTCGTCACCGTCGAAAAGAGCAATCACGTTTTTGGTATAGCGCCGCAACAGCCGGACGTGGTCCGGCGTGAGGGCAGTGCCCATGGTGGCAACCGTCCAGGATAGACCCGCCTGACTCAGGGCCAGGACGTCCAGATACCCCTCAACGACGACCACCCGGTCCATGGAGCGAATACCCTCTTTGGCCTGAAAGAGCCCGTAAAGCTGGGCACCCTTGTGAAAGAGCGGGGTCTCCGCCGAATTGAGGTACTTCGGAAGACCATCACCCAGAGTTCGCCCGCCAAACCCCGTGACCTTGCCACCTGCGTCGATAATGGGAAAGATGAGCCGGCCGAAAAACTTGTCTCCGTATTTGTCGTTCCCCCGGTCGGTCACCAGTGCGATGCTCACCGCGTCCCGGAGCGGCCAACCGTCCCTTTGCAGAAACGCCGCAAGTCCCGGCCCCGACGAAGGAGCGTATCCCAGATAAAAGCGCCTGCTCGTCCGCTCGTCAATGCCCCTGGTTTTGAGATACTGCAATGCCCTTTTGCCCTCAGGGTGAGCGCTGAGAGCTTTGTGAAAATAGGCCGCGGCCCGCTCGTTGAGCCGATAGAGCCGGTCGCTTCTTTGATTTTTTGCAAAGGGCCGCTCCAGGCGATCCAACTGAACACCGTACCGCTTCGCGACTTTTTCCACCGCTTCGGGAAAACTCAGATGTTCGAACTGCATCAGGAAACTAAAAATGTTCCCCCCTACACCGCATCCAAAGCAGTGAAAGATTCCTTTTTCCTCATTGACCGTGAAAGACGGAGTGTTCTCCGCGTGGAAGGGGCACAATCCAACGTAATTTTGTCCCATTTTCTTCAGGGTAAGATGATCGGATACGACTTCGACAATGGAAGACTTCCCGCGAATCTCCAGGATTTTGTCCTCTCCGATCATGCCCATTTTTTTTGACTCTGAGCCTTCTTCTCGTTAGCCTTGCCGGATTTTTGGGAAAAAAGGCGGTCCTTGCCGATTTGCACCAACTCCTGGCCGAATCGATTAAGCGGTGGAACCAGGTAGGCATCATCGACTCTTTGCTTCATCGCCTTGGGCATGAACGAAGCCGACCCGAGAAAAAAAAGGATCAATGCCAGAAATGCCGCTCCCTTCCCCGCTCCCACCAGAACACCCCCCACGCGATTGAATCCCGCGAGAAACAGGAAACGCGCCCAGCGCTGAAATAGCCAACCCACGAGATTGAAGATGAAATAAATAGCGAAGAATAGCATGAAGAACCCGACGGTCTTCAGCAGCAGGGGGGGAGCGGCCCAGTATGCCTGTGCCAGGAGGGCGACCCTATCGTTGTATTGGAGCGCAGCAATGAAGCCAGTAAAAATGCCGACGATCGATAAGACCTCGAGAAAGAGACCTCTGAAATACCCGCGAACGGCGAACAGAGAAAGGAGAACGATAAGCGTGAGGTCAACGATACTCACAGCAAGGTAGTTCAGCAAAGGTCGGAGACGAAAACCGAAGACGACCCCATTGAGTTTCCGCTGATTGCCACAGAAAAAGGATTACCGGGGCCCAACTTCGACTGGGTAGTTTTTAATAAAAACGGGACATCCGGGCCCTTTTCAAGGCCCTTTTTCTTGCCGCTATTGCTTTCTTTTTTCTCTTGATACTCGGTTTTTCGAAATGCTCGCGTTTGCGAAGCTCCGCCAGGATCCCGGCTTTCTCGCACTGTTTCTTGAACCGTCGGATGGCGCTTTCGATCGACTCGTTCTCTCTGATCCTAACTCCGGTCATGGCCTGAATTGTCCTCTTTAATTACAAATTTACGCGCACACTATCCTAAATTACCACTATATCGCATCTTGTTCTTAAGTCAAGCTGTAAACAGCCCTCCTCACTCGCCTTTATCCCCTTACGGCACTCGCGAACCGTTCGGATGAGCCGGGGCCGAATCCTACCCTTCGAGAACGTCAGGGCCGGATTTCGAGCCGGCCTCGGTCGGAATCCGGTCTGATCGAACCGGTACTCCACCCGCAGGTTGGTCCCCCTTCCACGGTTCAACTGCAGCACGTCGCGCTACCCCCGCACCCCCCAATCGGGAGTCCCCGCGGTAAGCCCCCGGGGTAAAGGCTCAGACCGTCAAATAAATAAAGAACTCCCGGTTCCCTTTGGGGCCCAAAAGCTGCGAGGCGACAACACCGGCCACCTCCATCCCCATCCCTCGTGCCGCCTCCTCAATCTCTTCGATAACCCGGCGGTGCTCTTCTTCTGATCGCACCACCCCTCCCTTGCCGACTCGTCCCTTTCCCACCTCGAACTGGGGTTTGATCAGCGCAAGGATTTCTCCTCGGGGCGGGAGCAGTTTTCGCACCTGAGGCAAAACCAGGCGGAGCGATATAAAAGAAACGTCAATGACCGCCAGCTGGGGGACCCCGGGGAGCTCGCCTGGTTCCAGGCCCCGAACGTTTTTTCTTTCGAGTACGAAGACCCTCGGGTCGTTTCTCAATCTCCAATCCAGCTGACCGTAACCCACGTCCACGGCGTAAACCTCGGACGCCCCCCGCAAAAGAAGGCAGTCCGTGAATCCTCCCGTGGAGGCCCCGACGTCGAGGACCCGTTTGCCCGCCACGGCGACGCCGAAATGGTCGAGGGCGCCCTCAAGCTTGACGCCTCCCCTGCTAGCATAGGGCGTGGGTTTTGCCTGAAGGCGTATGGGAGCGCCGGCGTCCACCATGGTCCCCGCCTTGGTGAGGGGCCGATCTTTGACCAGAACCTTCCCGGCCAGAATCAGCCTGCGCCCCTCTTCACGTCCCGGCACAAGACCCCGCTGAACCAGGAGCAAATCTAGGCGCTCCCTCTTTCCCATCCCTCCTTCTTGCCCTTTTTCTCCCGACGCACCATCTGCATTGCTGCATGGGCGATGCCGTCTTTATCGAAACCACACATCTTGGCGAGCTCTGCCTGGGTCCCATGGGGGATGAACCGGTCCGGAACCCCCAGGCGTTTCACCGCGACACCGGTAACGCCTTCCTCTGACATGAATTCCAGGAAAGCGCTTCCGAAACCTCCCTGGATCACGTGGTCTTCCACGGTGATGACATTGGGGACCCCACCGAGCAATTTTAAAAACAGCTCACGGTCCAAGGGCTTCACAAAACGGGCGTTCACCACCCCCACATCGATTCCCAGAAGGGAAAGGTCTTCCGCCGCCCTGAGCGCCGGGATGACCGTGCTGCCGATCCCCACCACAAGCAGGTCCTTGCCTTCGCGCAACAGCTCCGCCTTTCCGATCTCCAGGCTTCTGGGCTCATCGGCCATGGCGACCCCACAGGCTTCGCCCCTGGGGTAACGCAGTGAGATGGGACCGGAGTGGTCCAGCGCGGTTTTCAGCATGTGCTGCAGTTCGTCCTCGTCTTTGGGGGCCATGATTGCCATGTTGGGGATGGATCGCATATAAGCGAAGTCAAAAACCCCGTGATGGGTAGGACCGTCGGCTCCCACCAGGCCGCCGCGGTCCAGGGCGAATACTACGTGCAGGTCCTGAAGGCACACGTCGTGAAGGATTTGGTCGTAGGCCCGCTGCAGAAACGTGGAGTATATGGTGACCACCGGGATCAATCCCTCCGTGGCAAGTCCGGCAGCGAAAGTAACTGCGTGCTGCTCTGCGATGCCCACGTCGTAAGATCGACCGGGTATCTCCTTGGACAGCTTATCAATGCCGGTGCCGCTCCCCATGGCGGCTGTAATGCCGATGACCTTGGGATTTTCCTCTCCCAGGCGAATCAACGACCGGGCAAAGATATCGGTATAGGTCGGGACCGGGCCTTTCTCTTTCTTCGGCTTGCCCGTAAGTACGTGGAACGGCGCCACGCTGTGATAGCGGACCGGATCCTTTTCCGCGAACTCGTAGCCCTTGCCCTTCTTGGTAATGACGTGGACCAAGGTAGGGCGGTCGATCTTCTTCACGTTTTCCAGGGTAGCCACCATCTCCGGCATGTTGTACCCGTCGATGGGTCCGACGTATTGAAAACCCATGGCTTCGAACAAGAATCCCGGGGTCACCAGCCCGATAAAGGAGTCCTTGACCTTGCGGGCTACCTGATAGAGATTTTCACCCACCATCGGCAGCGTGCGCACCATGTGAACAAGGTTTTTCTGCAGCCGCACCGCCAGGTCAGTGGCAAGCTGCTTGCTGAGGAACGAAGAGATTGCGCCCACCCGGGGGTCGATGAAAAACGAATTATCGTTGAGAACGACGATTAAATCCTTGCGCAGGTGACCTGCCTGATTGAGCCCCTCAAAGGTCAGGCCCGCGCTCAGGCAACCGTCGCTGATCACGGCCACGACCTTACGGGAGGTGCCCAGGTGGCTGTTTGCCTCCACCATTCCCAGGGCAGCGGAGACGGATGTCCCAGCATGGCCGGCGCCGAAGACGTCGTACTCGCTTTCCTCACGGCTCAAGAAGCCGCTCAGACCGCCCAGCTGGCGAATGGTTCCAAGTCTTTCTCTCCTGCCGCAGATGAGCTTGTGTGCGTATCCCTGATGCCCCGTATCCCACACGATACGGTCGTCCGGGGTGTTGAAGACATAATGAAGCGCCAGGGTCAGCTCCACTGCACCCAAGGTGGAAGCCAGATGGCCCCCAACTTCCGAGACCACAGAGATGACCTCCTCGCGCACTTCCCTGGCAACGGCCTCAAGATCATCAAGGCTCAAGGTTCGCAGGTCCGCGGGGACCCGAATGCGATCTAACAACCTTGGCATGGGCCGGTGCTCCCCATCCGCGAAAATGAATTTGTTGCAATCATCCTTAAACGGCCCTTTCCGCAACGAATCGGGCAATGTCCCTGAGCAGGTCCGCCTCCCCCCCGTAGGGTTCCACCTCTTTGAGACATTTTTTGAGCAGTTGTGCAACCCTGGCGCGGGCGCTGGCGACACCCGCCACGGAGGGATAGGTCTTTTTGGACTCTTCCCGGACGCAGGGCGCAGCGCCGTGGGCCTCTCCCCCCGGCGCCGCCACGTCCAAAAGGTCGTCGGTGATTTGAAACGCCAGGCCCAGGGATTCCGCGTAGCGGCTGATCCTTTTGAGGTCCTTGGGAGCGGCCCCTGCAATCCTCGCTCCGACCCGGGCGGCAGCCAGGATCAGGGCTCCGGTCTTGCGCCGATGAATCCGTTCCACCGCCTCGATGTTTGCATCCAAGCCTTCCGCTTCCAGGTCGATGGACTGCCCGCCCACCATACCCCGGATGCCCGCGGCATCAGCCACCTCGTGGATCAGATCCAAAACCAGTCCGGCCTCCAATTGACCCACAGCCTGGCGGCGAGTCATCAGACTGAATGCCTCGGTAAGCAGGGCATCCCCGGCCAGCAGCGCAATCCCCTCGCCGAATTGCTTGTGGGCGGAAGGTTGGCCCCGCCGCAGGTCGTCGTTGTCCAGGGCCGGCAGGTCGTCGTGAATCAGCGAATAGGTATGGATCAACTCCAAAGCGCAGGCAAAGGGAAGAAGGGATTTCGGTTTGGCCCCGAAAAATTCTCCCACGACCAGGGTGAGCATGGGCCGGAACCGCTTGCCCCCCGAGAAAACACAATATCGCATAGCCGCGTGGAGGTTCTTCGGATACGGCTGGAATCCGCTAAGGCTAAGATAGCGGTCCAGGGAGTTTTCAATGAGCTGCTGCCGTTTGTTTAGATAGGCTTGGACGTTCATTGAGGACCGATGCTAGTTTTCCTTTTCATGGTTCTCATCTTCGTCCAGTTCTTCCAAGGGCGTGAGTTGGAGCTTGCCTTCTTTATCCTTGATGAGAAGCTCCACTTTCTTTTCAACTTCGTTGAGTTTTTGATTGCAGAGTTTGACCAACCGGACTCCGCTCTCAAAGGCGGCCAGGGACTCCTCAAGGGAGAGTTCCCCGGACTCGAGTTTTTCCACCACGCCCTCCAGTTCTTCAATGGCCTCTGCGAACTTCTTTTCATTGCGTCTTGCCATGGTTCTGCTTTCTTATTGCTTCACGGCCCGAAAGTCTAGCCTAAACAGCCGTCGAGGAGCGCTCCGCAGGGCACCATTTTAGTCTGCCCGGACCTTTTCCAAAAGCTGGAAGGGATCGATCCTTGCCTGGTTCAACCTGGCCCCCCAATGAAGGTGAGGTCCCGTGACTCTCCCCGTCATACCCGCTAGGCCGATGACCTGGCCCTTGCGTACCCGGGCACCCTCTTCCACACGGAACTCTGACAGATGAAAGTACATCGTATAGAGCCCCCATCCGTGATCCAGGACGATGCTTTTCCCGTTGAAAAAGAATTCATCCCGGAGCACCACCTTGCCGTCGTTGGCAGCTATCACGGGCGCGCCCAGGGGGGCTCGCAAGTCCACGCCGGTGTGAGGCGATCGGGGGGTACCGTTGACCACCCGCCGGCGTCCGAAGGCGGAAGTTTTCCCTCCGGGCACCGGCGCCACGAAAGGCCCCTTCCATAGGCGCCGATCGCCCAAGCGGGGCCACAGGCGGTTCATCCTTGCCTGCTCCCGGCTAATCCTCGCCAGGGTGGGTTTGTCGAAACGATCGAAGGCCTCGGAAACGGACAGGCGCTCGGTCGGGAACGCCCCTTTTTTCACCCGTAACGGCACCGCCTTCGGATTAATTTCATGCCCGGGGGTTTTGATCAGGACCTTCAGGGAACCGGGTTTTTCTTCGAGATCGACTCCCAAGAGGGCCTCATATGTCCCCGGCGGCCCCGCGGGAAAAAAGGGGACGGTGACTCCCTTGTGCAAGGCCCGCACTCCCTCAAGTTCCGGGCCCGAAACGCGAACCGTGACAATCGTCCCCTGTACCGCCTCCAGGGTTGCAGGCGAAACACTGAAGGATGACTCCGCGGCCAGCGCGCTCGCAGGCAATAAGAGAAAAAGGAAATGGGCAAGCACGCAACGACGGTGGAATGGATTCACTCGCTACTCTCCACCTTGCAGAGGGAACGGCCCCGCGCAAAGGTGATCCGAACGAGATCCCCGCGTTTCACGGCGCCGCTCTCTTTCACGATGAAACCCTCGGGCAGCTTGTAAGCGATGCTGTAACCCCGTTCCAGCACCGCCAGGGGACTCAGGCTGCCCAGGCGACCGGCCACAGGGGCCAGCCGGTCCCTGAACCGTTCCAGGGCATTTTGAAAACGCCGCACGAGGCTTAGAGAGAGGTCGTCCACGCGCAATTGATCTTCCCTGAGACGTCGCGTCGGATCCGCAAGCCTGCGGCCCAGACGCTCCCAGCGCTCGCGGTTTATCGAAAGCGCGCCCTGCACGCCCCTTAGGAGACGCGCATCCAGACCGGATATTTGCGTGGCGAGGTCGCGCACCCGCGGGACGACCATCTCCGCAGCGGCGGTGGGAGTCGGCGCCCGGTGGTCGGCCACAAAATCGGAGATCGTATAGTCCACTTCGTGTCCCACGGCGGAGATAACCGGCACGGGCGAGGCGTAAATCGCCCGCGCCACGGACTCTTCATTAAATGCCCAGAGGTCCTCAAGGGACCCGCCTCCCCGTCCCACGATGACCACCTCCACCACCCCCGATTCTCCAATCTCCTTGATGCCCTCGGCAATCTCCCGAGCCGCCCCGTCGCCCTGGACCCGTACGGGTCTTATCACGATTCTCCGCTTCGGGAACCGATCCCCGAGAATGCGCAGCATATCGTGAAGGACCGCTCCCCGGGGCGACGTTACAATCCCGATGGACCGGGGAAGATACGGCAGGGGCCTCTTTCTCTCCTCGTCGAACAGGCCCTCCTCCCACAAGCGTTTCTTCAGCTGCTCAAAAGCAAGAAAGAGGGCTCCCTGTCCCCTGGGTTCCATCGTTTCCACGTAGAGTTGAAGATCACCACGCACCGGGTAGAGGCCCACGCGCCCGAAACAGAGCACCTGCATCCCGTTCTCGGGCTGAAATCCGAGGCCTTGAACCTGGCCGCGGAAGGCCACGGCCGCCAGCTGGCAACTGTCGTCCTTCAACGTGAAATAAAAATGGCCCGAGGGCGGAACGCGAAAGTTGGAAATCTCGCCGACCACCCAAACGGCGTCGAGTTCCCTTTCTAAAGTCCCCTTAATGATGCGGTTCAACTCGGTAACGGTGAGAACGGCCTGAGATCCCTCCATAAGCGGGAGTCCGGTTTCCTTGTTCATTCACTCTCCTAATCTACGGATGGGGGTTGATCCAGAGATTGCTGGGATAGCTTGCAATAACGCCTCGGGTGGACTGGACGGGAGCGTGAAATGCAGGGGTGGGACCGCCTTCACAAAACCCTGCTCTCCCGGAGGGTGGAAACGGAATGGACCGCTATCAAGGAACGGTTGAAAGCGACCCGCAAAGCTGCACCGGCACCACGCCGATACGGGCCTGCCGCCGCTTGGCCGCCTTGACTCAGGCGGACTTTTTTTCTTTGGGAACGAGCTGTTTGAAGACCTCCCACCCCTTTAATAACTCCAGGGCTCGTTTCAATTGGGCGTCGTTCTCTATGGAGGTCCGGTCGTCCGTAGACGGCCCTCCCTTGACCTGTTCCGGTGCCTCCTCGGGCCGGTCAAGATGACCGGGAAGATTTTCCTCACGAAGGATGGTCCTCGGAGCCTTAACCTGAGGTTCCGGGCGCGGGGTATTTTCCATGACGATGTCAGGGTCGATCCCCTTGGCCTGAATGGATCGCCCCTTGGGGGTGAAATACCGGGCCGTCGTTAAACGAAGCGCCGAGCGATCGTCCAGCGGAAGAATCGTCTGCACGGAACCCTTTCCAAAGGTCTTGGTACCCAGAATGATTGCGCGCTTGTGATCCTGCATGGCCCCGGCCACGATTTCCGAGGCGCTGGCGCTGCCGCCGTTTACGAGAACCACCATGGGAAACTCCGTATTGGCTTTTTTCGCGTGGGCGAAGAATTTCTGTTTTTGATGCTCCAGGCGGCCTTCCGTATATACGATGAGCCCGGAGTCAAGGAACAGGTCCGAGACTTCCACGGCCTGGGTCAAAAGCCCTCCCGGATTGTTGCGCAGGTCCAGCACGAGCCCCTTGATCTCGCCCCCTTCTTTGCGCAGGTCATCCAGGGCCTTGGACACGTCCTGATTGGTGCGCTGCTGGAACTGAGCAATACGAACGTACACGTAGTGGTTTTCCAGCAGGCGGGACCGGACGCTGCGAATGCGGATGGTGTCGCGAACGATGGAAAAGTCCAGGAGCTCGGCGGTTCCTTCCCGCTTGACCGAAATCGTAATTTTACTCCCCTTGGGACCGCGCATCTTTTTCACCGCCTGCATCAGGGTCATGTCCTTGGTGAACTCGGTTTCGATTTTGATGATCTGATCTCCCGCCTTGATACCCGCGTTGTAGGCGGGCGTGTCCTCAATGGGCGAGACGACGGTCAGGACGCCGTCTTTGACCGAGATTTCGATGCCCAGGCCCCCGAACCTGCCCTGGGTTTCCATCTGTAGCTCCTTGTACAGGTCCGGCGTGAGATAGGTGCTATGGGGATCCAGCGAATTAAGCATGCCGTCAATAGCCCCAAGCAGCAGATCTTCCGTCTTGATGTCGTCCACGTAGTTTTTTCGCACGACGGCGAGGATATTGGTAAAGGTCTCCAGCGTTTCGTATTCGCTGCTGGCAATGGCCATAACGTTGGTCACCGCCCGACCGCTGAGCAAGAAACCCACGCCAAGGGACAGCAGCATCAAAAGGACGATGGTTATGTTTTTCTTTACAAACCTCATGGGGATCCCCTTCAACCGGTGACTATAATTCGCTCAAAGACCGCTTTTATTGTAGCCCAAAAAGATTCAAAGATCTAACGCTTTTTGAACCAGGGCAGGGGGTCGACCGGCTTGCCGTCCTTGCGGATCTCGAAATAAAGCCGCGGCCCCTTGAGGGAGCCCGTGTCCCCCACCAAAGCAATGGCCTCGCCCTTTTGCACGCTATCCCCCGGTTGCTTGAGTAGCTCGGACAAGTGGGCGTAAACCGTATAGAAGCGCTTTCCATGGTCGATGATCATCATCTTTCCGTATCCGGAGAAGCGGTCTGCGAAGACCACCTTCCCCCTTTCCACGGTCTTGATCTCCTCCCCCAGGGGCGCCTCAATATCGATGCCCTTGCGAAACAGTTTTTCAGAAAATTCCGGGTGCCGGGTAACCCCGAAGGCTCCCACCACCTTGCCTGCAATGGGGTAGTCCAACCGCCCTTTTATGGAATCGAACCCGTTCCAGGGGTAGGCCTCCTTGGGCTGGGCCGTCATACGTCGGTCGAATTCGCCGATCATCTTCTCCAGCCGGCTGGCGGCCTGCTCCAGTTCCCTCAAGGCTCGCGCCCGGACCTCCTTTTCCCCGCGTAAACTGCTGAGAATAACGCTTTTTTTCTCCCTCTGGGTCCGGATGGACTCCTTGGCCTGAACCAGGGTCATACGCTCCTTGTCCAAGTTCTCCCTGGTCCGGGCCAATTGTTCCTTGAGGCGTTTTTGCCGGGTGGAATCCGTGAGAAGACGTTCGAGGAGCGCCTGGTCTTCGGACAACATCAATTCCAGGTAATGCTTTCGGCGCATGATGTCACCGGCGGAGAGGCCGCCGTTCAGCAGGATAAAAGGGCTGCCCCCCCGTTGCCACTTGTAGAGGGCCTGGGCCCTTTTCTTGAGGAGTTCTCGGCGCTCTTCGACGCTAAGGCCCGCGGCGGCCAGTTGCCCCTCCGTCGCCTGGAGGTTTTGGATGATCCCGTCCAGCCTGGAACCGATGGTTTTCAGGCGAGCGTTACGGCGGTCGAGGTCGATATCGATTTTTTCCAGAGCCTCAAGCACCGAGCCCTCCTTGCGTTCGACCTCGGTGAGGCCCTGCTTCTCGCGGGTTATCTGCTCCTTAATTCCCTCGAGTTTTTGTTGAAGCTCGGCACCGGAAGCCTCCTTAAACACTAACAATAAAACAAACAGAAAAAATCCGGCCGTAATGTGAAAAACGAGCTTCATACGACAAGGAACTTCCTGAGCGAAAACAAAGTACCAACGGCTCCCAGGCTCCACCCCAGCAAGATCAACAATGAGACGTGCCAAAGGTCAAGGAACGAGAGCTGTCCCTGCTGGATCAGGATCCCCAGGGAAGAGGGAAGCCGCGCGCTCAGGAAATTGAGAAGGACCCACAGTAAAACAAGAGACACCGAAGCTCCCGCGATACCCTGAATCATCCCTTCGATGACAAAGGGAGCTTTGATCATACCGTTGGAGGCTCCTACCAGCTGCATGATTTCGATTTCATCTTTGCGGGATATGATCGCGAGTTTCACAGTACTCCCAACGATCAGCAGCGAGGCTGCAAAAAGAAATCCACCGAAAATCCATTTGGCCCATTGCACCGCAAGCAGCAACACGCTCAGCTTTTCGATCCACTCCTGCGGGTACTCCACCACCCCAACGCCTCTCACGCCTTTGAGCCGGTTGGCCAGCTCCTCCACCTGGCTCCTTTTTCGAAACTGCCTTTTGAGGGAAATTTCCAGAGACGATGGTAAAAGGCCCTCATTCAGACCCTCGAGTACGCCGGATTGCGATCCCAGGTCCCTCCGGAAACTCTCCCAGGCCTCCTTCTTTGAGACGAACCGTATCCCCTCCACTTCGGGATAGGCCTCTACCAGCTTCTGCAACGAGGTCAGATCCGCGGGCTGGAGCCCCTCCTCCAGATAGGCGAAAACCTGGAGCTGGTGGCTCCACCCGCGAAAGAGCCTATCGAGATTCTCCTGTAACAGCAGGAATCCTCCGAACACGAAAAGGGTCATGGCCATCGTCCCCGATGTGAGGACGTGGGTCCACAGAAGGTCGCGAAGGCTTCCCAGGACCCGACGCATCACAAAGGGAACATAGGACAGGCTCATTGGCCTCCTTTCCCCTCGGGGTATTTGGAATCCCCTACGATGCACCCCCGCTGCAGGGTGACAACCCGCTGGTTGAACTGCTGGAGCAATCGCGTATCGTGGGTGGCGATGACTACGGTCGTCTGCTGCTCCTGAATCCTTAAGAATAGCCGGATGATCTCGTCGGCCATCTCCGGGTCGAGATTTCCCGTGGGTTCATCGGCCAGCACCAGAGCCGGATTGTTGACCAGGGCCCGCGCGATGGCCACCCGCTGCTGCTCTCCGCCCGAAAGCACGGGTGGCATGGCATCGTGCCGGTCTTTCAGGCCTAGTTCCCTGAGCAGATTGAATGCCTTTCGATTGCTTTCCTTCCTCGAGGTTCCCACCACCTCGGCAGCCAGCGCCACGTTCTCCAATACCGTCATGTATGGGATGAGCTTGAAATCTTGGAAAACAAGCCCAATTTCCTGCCGGAATTTTGCAAGCCCGCTCCCGTGCAATCGGGTGATGTTCCGGCCACTTACGATGATCTGACCTTCCAGGGCTTCCTCAGCCCGGAAGAGCAGCTTGAGAAGGGTGGTTTTGCCCGCGCCACTGGGACCGTTGAGGAATACAAACTCTCCTTTATCGATCTGCATGCGAATGTCGGTAAGGGCTGGGTAATTGGGAGGATAGACCTTGGAGACACGAAAGAGCTTGATCATGGAAAGCAGCGACAAGGAAAGGAAAATTTTCGGGAAATTGCCCTTGACACGAATCTAAAGAATTTGCTAGCGTCGAGCTAATAGCCGAAAATCTGAACTACTCCAGTCACTTTACATATAAGGAATGTTCCCGGAACTTACAAGGGGTTCCAGCCGCCACGGGAATCAACCGAATCAGCACATGTTAAACACCGCCTATAAGAAATTGAAAGTCGTGCTCATCAAGCCCTCCAAATACGACGACGACGGATACGTCATTCGCTTCTGGAAGGGCGTGCTACCCAGCAATACCTTGAGCGTTCTCAACGGGTTGACCGAAGACGTCAAGAACCGCCGCGCACTCGGCGACATCGATATAGACATCGCCACCTTTGACGAAACCACGCAGAAGATTCCTGTGAAAAGGATCATCCGTTGGAGCCGCCAACCCGCTGTGAAGCTTGTGGTGGGTCTAGTGGGAGTCCAGACCAACCAGTTCCCCAGGGCTTTGGATCTGGGCAAGCAATTGAAGGCGGCTGGAATCGACGTCATCATGGGCGGCTTCCACACCAGCGGCACTCTCAACATGCTCGGCGACCAGGAACCGGAGATTCAGGAACTGATCCGCGAATCCATAGCCATCGTGTCCGGCGAGGTGGAAGGAAAATGGGAAGGGATTCTCGAAGACGTCTTGAAGGGAGAACTCAAGCCCGTATACTCCTTCGCTCAGGATCTCCTCAACCTGGTAGACCTGGGCGGGGCCCCTGCACCGCTCATGAACCGCCAGACCATGAGCCACTTCGCTTATCCCTCCTTTGGAACCATGGATACCTCCCGGGGTTGCCCTTTCGCCTGCAGTTTCTGCACCATCATCAACGTCCAGGGACGCAAGATGCGGGAGCGGACCCCGGAAAGCGTCGCGGAGATCATGCGGCGCAACTACGTCGAGAACGGCGTGGACTTCTACTTTTTCACCGACGACAACTTCGCGCGCAAGAAGCTCTGGCGCGAGACCTTCGAAGCCATCATCCGTCTGCGGGAGGAAGAAGGGATCGACATCCGCTTCATGATGCAGGTCGATCTCGCGCGAAAACCCAAAGGCTTTGTGGAACTGGCCGCCAGGGCGGGTTGCACCCACGTTTTCATTGGCATGGAGAGCGTCAATCCCGAGAACCTCAAAGCCGAAGGCAAGTCTCAGAACCAGGTGGATGATTATCCAAACATCGTGCGCGAGTGGCATGACGTGGACGTAACCGTGCATACGGGCTACATCATCGGGCTCCCCTTCGATACCAAGGAGCAGGCCGCCAGCGACGTCAAGTACCTCATGGATACCCTGCAGCCGGACATGGCGTCCTTTTTCATGCTCACCCCCCTGCCCGGCTCCCACGATCATCGGGAGATGAAAAAGCGGGGCGATTGGATGGATCCCGACTTCAACAAGCGGGACTCTTTCCACGCCACCACTCAGCATCCCCGCATGACCATGGAGGAGTGGACCGAAGCCTACAGCAGCGCGTGGAAGCAGTTTTACGGGAAGGAAAACCTTATCCGCATCCTCTCCCGTTGGAGCCATAACCCCCACATGTACTGGGCCATGCTGTCCAATCTTGTCTGGTATAAGAACGCGGCCCTCATAGAAAAGCAGCATCCCATGATCGCCGGTTTCTTCCGCATCAAGGAGCGCCGCTTGCGCCGGCCGGGCTTTGCCGTCGACCCCCTGCCCGTTCACCTGTGGAAGCGCACCAAGGACATTTTCAGTCTCATCGTCGCCTGGGCCAAGCTTCTCAAGGAGATGGAAGACGTCTGGCTCCAGACCAGAAAGAAAAGCGAAAGGGAGGAGAGGTGGTTGGAGGAGATCCAGAAGATCCAGGGAGAGATCTGGCAAACCCTGCGCATCGCTGAGTGGCGTAAGCTCTACAACAGCGCCAAAGGGATCCTGCCTGCAAAGGCCAAGGCCCTGCTGGATCCGTTCGAAGAGCTTTCTTCAAAAATCCTGGTTTCCCGAAAGGACCTGAACCGCTTTCTCAAACAGTGGGGAAGCCTGCAGGACCGAATCCAGGAACTGCGCCGCAGTTTGAGCGTGGAGGGGGAAACCGTTCACCGTTGGCTGGACGAACTCAGTCGGCACCAGGAAAGCATCCGCATAGGGAACCGAATCAGAGACTGGCAAGACCGCTATTCCCGGCTGCGGCAGGCCCTTCCGTTAAAGCTCCGGCTCTCGCTGGCCCGTTTCGACGCCCTCAGCAACCGTGCCTTCTATACCCGCCAGGAACTACAGAAATTTTGGGGCGGCACCGTACAAAATCTCCGGAACCTGACGCTCTGGCATATCCGTCCGCTGGGCCTTCTATCCGCGCTACTGAAGGATTTCCTCCTCACCACTTCCTTCGCCTTCAGTTTCAGGGCCTCCACCCGCTCGCAGCAGCGCTCCTGATCACCCGCCCTCACCGTGGCTCTGCCACCACATCCACGAGCGCGGGAAGCTTTTTGTCCCGGACCACTTTAAGGGCCCTCTCGAGGGCCGGTCTAAGGTCCTCGGGCTTGCTCACGGGGCCTTATCCATAAACCCCGAACCCCTCTGCCACCTTGGCGAAATTCACTGCGGGATTGTCCACGTGAGTGCCGATTCCGGCGTTCTCCACAGGCCGCTTGCGTAGTTTGGCCATCTGGATCGCATGTTCCTCCGAATTGTAAAATGACCGGTTGTTGTGCATGACGATGAGAATGGGAATCTTGTGATGGGCCGCCGTCCAAAGGGCGCTGGAGGTCATAAGGAGATCCCCGTCCGACTGGATGTCCACGCAGAGCTTTGCGCTTCCAAGGTGGGCCAAGGCGACACCCAGGGCCCCCCCCATTCCATAACCCACCCCCGCGCCACCGCTTCGTCCAAGGTACTGATATGGCTTCGTCCAGTTCCAGAGCTTCCGCGCCCAACCGTTGGCATTGCCGTTGGCCAGAACCCAATCCTCGTTCTTGACCGCCTCTCCGAGCTCATGGGCGAGATGGGCCGTCGCAATGGTGCTCTGCTTTGATGAGGCCCGCGCCTCCTCCAGCCACCGGGACCGCAGCCTGTCATGAAGCTTCTTGATTCTTTCCCGTCGCGACTCTATGGCGGTCTTTTTCCCACCGTCCTTCGCTAACAGCTCGCGACAAAGCGCGCTTAGCTCGGGTAGAGCCACTGAGGTATCCGCCGCCATAGCCACATCCACCGGCTGGGTGTGCTGGAAATCGGTTACCCAACTGCGGACCAGGAGATCTTTAAGCGAGATATCGATAATCTTGACGTCAGGCCGGGTCACGTATTCCCAGAGACGCGTGGTCCGGTTGATGGTGATCAGGGAACCGAAGAGGTCGGGGACGTCCAGGGCCAGGATCACATCGGCGGCGCGAAGCAGCTCGTCGCCGGATCCCGTTGCATCCAGGGGATGGTTGTTGGGGAAATTGAAGCGATTACCCTTGTCCATAACCGCAGCGCCCAGCAGCTCGGCCAACTCCACCAGGGACTTTACCGCTTTGGGATTGCGTCCGAGAAAATCGGCGACGACCAGAGGCGACCGGGCTTCCACCAGCAGTGCGGCGGCCGCTTTCAGGGAATCGGGATGGGCGGGCAACGGTGCCGTCACGGGATAACGCGCGACGTCGGGGAGGTCCACCGCCTCCTTGAGCTCGTTTTCCTGCAGGTCCGCGTCGTAACAGATGTAGACGGGGGCCATGGGGTCGGTGGTCGCCAGCCGGTACGCCCGGATAAACGAATCACCCACGTCCCCCAGGCCGTGGGGTTGGTCATCCCACTTGACGTAGTCCCGGACTTGGTTGCCCTGAACCAAGGCGGTATGGATCCAGTCAATCCAGGGCCGTCTCCGGTTGGTATCCATGGGACCCGTACCGCCGAGAACGATCACAGGGACCCGGTCGCACCAGGCGTTGAAGATGGCCATGGAGGCGTGCTGCAGTCCCACGATATCGTGGGCGATGGCGACCATGGGCTTTCCCTTGGCCTTGGCATATCCGTGGGCCAAGGCCACGGATATCTCCTCGTGACAGCAAAAAATGACCTCCGGGCGGTGGTTTTCACCGTAGTTGACAATGGAATCGTGAATGCCGCGGAAGCTCGCTCCGGGATTGAAGGCCGCGTATTCGATGTCATAGGCCTTCATCATGTCCACAATGACATCGGAGCCGTACTCCGGTTGTTTTTTTTCCATCCGCCTCTGTGGCTTGGCCATGGATTAGCCCCTTCCTTCCGTCGCGGGAATGAAATTCGGCCTTACGCTTATGGCTCCGCGGGACCCTGCAGAGCCCGCTCAGGGACGAGCGTTGACCACGTCGATCAACCTGCGCAGCCTACCATAATCATTCCGGCTGAAGGGAATCAAGAGGCGATGAAGGTGGAGGGTCTCCGGGTCGTCCGCTTCTTCCTTGAGGGGTCCGGAGGACCGAACCTTCCCCTTGACCAGGATATCGCTGAAGTCCCGGTTTAACGTCTCGATGAGCTCTTCGGAGGGGGGATGGTTCAGGCGCATGACCAGGTTGCGATTGACGAAGCGGTAGGAGTGGTAGTTACTGTAAAAGGTGTTGATTTCCTGGACGGCCGACTCGATATTCTCCACGATCCGGTAAAGGTACGGGTCGTGCTCCGAGATGTAGCCCTGCTTCAACAAGCGCCCACGGATGAAGCCTTCCCATTCTTGCCAGTATCCCTGGCCCGGCAGATCCACCAGGATACACGGAACAATCTGGCTCTTTCCCGTCTGGGCCAGCGTTAGGACCTCCATAGCCTCGTCGTGGGTGCCGAAACCTCCGGGAAAAAACACTACGGCGTCTGTTTCCTTGACGAAGATCAACTTGCGGGTAAAGAAAAAGTGAAAGGTCACCAACTTGTGATCGTCCACAATAAAGCGGTTGGCCTTCTGGACGGAGGGGAGCCGGATATTGACGCCAAAGCTCTTGTCCCGCCCCGCTCCCTCGTGACCCGCCTGCATGATACCCGTCCCCGCACCGGTAATGACCATGTAGCCGTCTTGGGCAAGGTGACGGCCAAGGTCCACAGCCATGCAGTAATAGGGGTTGTCTTCCTGGACCCGGGTGGAACCAAAGATGCTTACCTTTCGCAACAGCCGATAGGGGGCGAAGATTTTAAACGCGTAACGGAGTTCCTTGAGAGACCGGCTGAGAATTTTCAGGTCGCCCCGATTGCTTTTGTCCCTGTCCAACTTCAAAAGCGTCTGGACGATTTCCGCCAAGAGGTCCTCGTTGGGAGAACCCTCCTCTCTTCGGATCCAGTCCAGGATTTGCGTTTCAAGGGAGGATAAAGTAACAGTGTTCTGACGAGCCATGCCCGTTGCCCCAGGGAACTTGCAAGCGTACTCCACTAGACTGCCACAGCGGGCAGTGGATTAAAAGGAAATCTATGGATGCGCGGCGGTGTGCCGCAACGAACGCGCACTGAGGTGTGCCCGACCGGATGCGGCGAAAATGGTAGGGCCTAGTTTTTTTGCCTAGGGTCTATTGAGCCGCTTGCGGAACCAGACCTCGGAGAAGGCTTTGGCGAAAAATCCCAAGATCAGGCAGCCCAGCTGCCCGCAAGCCCAGTAAGTGCCAATGGGTCCTCCCAGGCGATATATAAACGGCACAATGATTCTGTTCATGGAATTTCTCGCTGATTTTGGGTCATCATTCCTGCGCTTGTCTTTTCGAAACCCCGGTCCAGGACTCGAGGATGACGGCTCCTTGGGAGCCCACCTGTCAACTCCTTGGGAGCAGCCCGCCGGACTGAACGCCCCTATATACTGCGGGAGGGGACCACGCGCTGAGCCCGGAAACGATACATGTCAATAACGGAAGTGAGAAACTGAGCCGAACCGGCTAGAACCACCCCGCATCGGTCAGAAGGCTAACCCCGCCAGGAAGGCGGCGGCCACCGACATCAACCAGAGCACGACCTTCACAAGAGGCTGGGAGAGCAGCTCAAGTAGATCGTCGAAAAAGGCCTCAACCATAATCCTGAGCTTTAACATTCTTCTCGGATCCATGTGAAACCCGAGTATCTTCTGACGATCCATGCAAAGCCCTCTTTAGAAATTAGCCGAGAGGATTTTTTACGTAACGGGTTGAGCCATCGTAGGAATTGATAGACTGCAAGAAAAAGGCCAGATTGCAACCATTCGATATTACAGCGTTTACATTTTATGAGGTGAAGGAAAATTACATTTTCAGTCACTATAAAAAATAAATCTTGAATTTTGTTGCACCTTTCGTAATCTTGAACCAGTTAAACGAGGATCCACCGGTTACGTTGGAGCTGGAGCAGAATCGCTGCTGTGAAAACGAACAATTTTGACAAGGGTTTCTCCCAATAGGTACCAAGGCGAGGGGGTGCTTCCAACAGAATGTAGTGATTTCAAATGCTTGGTGTTTGGCACTCCATTTGCACTCTGTCGAACATTCCTATGAAAACATCCTCCATGAAAAAGGTTAAGAAGAAAAAAAGCGGGGGCAGAAAGACAACATGCACGACCTGCGGGCAGCCTCACAATTCACGCCTCACCTGCCTTCAAGCGTGGCTGCGTTCCTCGTCTTCCTGGAATGGCCAGGGGAACAAAGACCGGGTCGACAGCTCATCCTCCGCGTGACCCGTCACCAACGCTGACCTTGCAGATCGAAGCCTCTGGGAGTTCCAAGTTTAGACGGCCGGCGGATTCCAAGGTTTTTTTTCTTCGTTGAGAAATCCGTAAACTACTCTTTTGGAAGCAGAATTTACGGCGACGGCTCCAAAAACTTCTCAAAACTACCCGCCACTCTCAGATCGGAACCATCCGATTCTAGATTCCCCGTAGAAAGTCCCTGAATTTATGGATTTTCGTCGTTGGCATCGCTCTTGCGGTATCAACCGCTCATGCACATACGGGAAATAGATAGATCCGAACCCGGCCTTCCCGAGAGATGCCAGAGGTGCTCAGCGGACGAGGTCAGCTACCATGTCTTCAGCGAGGTTCTGGACATGAAGGTGTGCGGCATGTGCGCCCACATCGCACGCGAATTGGAGACGGTAACTCAGCTCGCCCCAAAGTTCCCCGGCAGGCTGCCGACCTGGAGACAGGCGCGACGAAAAGTCGTCGCTCTGCGGGCCGCTTAGCGCCGCTACGGAGTGAATTTCGAGAACACCTGCTGGGCGTTCTTCTGAAAGACCTTTTCCTTGTCTTCCGAGTTGAGGCCCGGGAGCTCCTCGATCAGGGGTCGCACGTCGTCGTACCACTTGCCCGTGCGAGGGTCCACTTTGGAGCCGGCACCGGGACGCTCCGTCCCGAACAGGCAGCGGTCGGGACCCACCACTTTGAAAAGAAGGTCCAGGGACTCCTTGGCGTAGAGCGCGGTGTCGAAGTAGAGCTTTTTAAGGCATTCGTCGAAATTTTCCGTATTGTTCGGACCCCGCAGTTGCGAGCGCCAGCGACCCACCTGATAGGGTACCGACCCGCCGCCGTGGCAAATAATGAGCTTTAACTTCGGGAAGTCATCAAAGACCTTGGAGTGCACCAAGGAGAGGATGGCGATGCTCTCCTCAGTAATGAAGTGTCCGTGAAACGATTCCCGCGGGTTCCTGCAGCTCGCCGGATGGACCAGACCCGGCACATCCATCTGAACCATTTTTTCATACAGCGGATACCAGTATTCCTCCCCCATGGCCGGCGTCTGACCGTCCCCTTCCCCCGGATCGGGGTTGATCATGACACCGACGAAACCCAGGTCCTTGATGCAGCGATTGAATTCGTCGAAGGTATTGGTGGGGCTAACGCCGGCACACTGGGGCAACCCGCCGATGCCTCGGAAACGTTTGGGTTCCAGTTTGCACGCGATGGCGATGGCGTCGTTAGTTGCCTCGCAGTACCAGTGCACGATTTTTTCCGGCTTTTCCGAGTGCATCATGGAATAAGGCCGCGGCGAGATAAAGGCTGTATCGGTGCCTACCTGTTCCAGTACCTCCGAATGCTTATGCCCCTGCCAGCGCGCCCGGGCGATGGATTCTTCGGTAATGCCGTGACTTCCCTTGCCGTGAAAGCCGCGGCTATTGAGCAGGCCCGCCTGGTAAACGCCCAACTCGCGGCCGGGCACAACGTGATTGTGGATGTCGATAATCATGATGATCTCCTCTTAATCGGGATTTTTTTGGTTGGGTCAGTCGCCAGATGGAACACTTAGTAAAGTCACGTTTGCATGTCAACCCCTTGGCAAGGCCGGAGACCGGCGAAGTAGCGCCCTGCGGATTCCCCGTCCGCGGCGGTTCACATCCTCACGCTGCCCCCTGGGACTTCTCCAGGCGGAGGAGCAGCACGGTGATCATCAAAATGCCGTACATGACCCCGATGAGAAGAAATAGATGGTGATAGGCCTGGGTGGCGGCCTCGTTGAGCAGGCTGTGACTTAGAAGGGAGAGGGCCTTGTTAGGCAGGGCGAGACCGTACTCGCCGGCCTGGATCAGCATCTCCTGGATCTTGGAAAGGACGTCGCTGCGGCCCGAGCCGGACAAACGGGAGACCTGGGCGGGATTGAGCACGGTAAGGTTGAAAAAGGTCGTCCGTTCCAGGAAGAGGCTCAAGACCGTGATGCCGAAGGCCTCCCCCAGGCCACGGGTCATTCCTACGATGCCGCTGCCCATTCTCGCCTTCCCCTCGGGCAGGGAGGACAGGGCGACGGCATTGAGAGGGGCGTTCAGGCTCGACTGGCCCACGCTCTTCAATCCCACAAGAAAAAGGATCGTGGCGGCGCTGCTCCACAGCGAGATCTGCGAGAAGCCGTAAAGGGTGACGACCAGGATTACGAAGCCGCCGATCATGGGGATCCTGGGACCCACGCGGTCCGAAAGCATCCCCACCAGGGGGGAGCAGACACCGGTCATGACGGCGCCCGGGAGGAGAAATATTCCCGCCTGCAGGGGCGTGTAGTTAAGCCCTTTCTGGAGGAACAGGGAAATCATGAAATTGGCACCGCGAAAACCGGCGACCCGAAAAAAGACGATGAAGTTGGACAGGGCAAAGTCCAGATTGCGAAAGTGGCGGAGTTCCACGTAGGGGGCCTCCGACCCGAGCTCCAGAACCACAAAGAAGAAGAGCAAAAGCGCGGACAAGCTGAACAGGGAAACGATGAGCCGGCCGCCCCACCCCTGTTCGTGTCCCAGGCTCAAGGCCAAAAGCAGGAGCACGGTCCCTCCGGTGAGGGTCAGGAACCCCGGAAAATCGAAGGGCCCGCCCCCCTTACCTCTGGTCCTGGGCAAGAGGAAGCTCGCGGCCACGATGCTCAATACCCCTGCCGGAATATTGACGTAAAAGATCGCGCGCCAGTGCACATACTGCACCAGATAACCGCCCAATAGGGGGCCAAAAAACGGCCCGATGGACCAACCGGTCATCAGGAGCCCCATGGCCAGACCGCGCTCGCGCTTGGGAAAGGCCTCGAACATGATGGACATGGCCACGGCCACCATGGGCCCCGAGCCCACGGCCTGAACGATCCGAAACAGGACCAGGGAATTGGCGTCCCACGCAAGGGAGCAGAGCAAAGACCCAGCCGTAAAGACGCTAGTGCTCAGAATGAACAGCCTCCTGTCCCCGATGCGCCCGCCGAGCCACCCTACGGACGGCATGAGCACGGTTTTCGTGATCATGGGCCCCGTCAGCACCCACTGGATCTTATCCAGGGAAGCCGCCAGGGAAACCATGATGCTGGGGATGGCGATGCTCACCGCCGTAATGCTCAACGCGACGGAAAGCATGCCGAGTGAAAGGGTAAGAGCTATCCACCACTTGAGCAAAGGTGCGGTCGATCCTGCCGTGGGGTCTGAAGGGTCCATGGAACCGCGGTTAAGCCGGCTCTTTCTTGATCCAGACAACGGCCAGCATCCCGACCTTCAGAAGGCCGTCGGCGTTTTGCACCGCGACCTTGACGGGGAGCCGCTGAGCCGATTTGATAAATACCCCTGTCAGCTTCTGGGGAGAAAAAAGGGAGAACTCCGAAACCGTGGCCCCGCCGATTTCCGTGACCTGGCCGGCGAAGTCACGGTCCGGGTAGGAATCGACCCTGACAGTCACCCGGCTGCCGGGTTTGACGAAGCGGATTTCCGTCTCGTCCACGTTGGCCTCCACCCAGTAACGGGAGGAATCCACAACCATAAAAATCGGCTGCCCTTGCTGAACGAACTCCCCGTCACGGGAATGTTTTTTCACTACCACGCCGCCAACGGCACTGCGAATGGTCATTAATTGAAGTTTGCGCTCCAGATCAGCCAGGTTCGCCTCCACTTCACGCACTTCGGCCTGGCGCGACTGGCGGTCGGCCTCCTTGATGGAGACCTCCCTCCCCTGAATGCGGATCAACTGGAGTGCCGCCTCCCCCTCGCGGATGGTCTCCTCCAGGGCCAACAGCTTGGCCTCGGCCTGGCGCAACTCGGTCTCGGTGTGCTCCAGCTGCTGGGCCGCTATGAGGTTTCGTTGATAAAGCTCCTTTGCGCGGCGCCAGTCCTCCCGCGCCAGCTCGGCATGGACCCGGGCGTCCTCGTGGTTATGCCGGTAACGGCGCAGCGCCGCCTCGGCCTGCACGGTCTCACCTTTCTGCTTTTCCACGTGCAGGTCGATTTCCCGCCGCGCCTGGAGCAGCCGGCTTTTTGCGCCGTCGATCTCCGCCCTGGCCCGTTCAATTCGAATGGCAATCTCGCCGGCGTCCAGGAGAGCCATGACTTCGCCGGGGCGCACGGTGTCGCCTTCTTCCTTAAGCAGCGACCGGATCCTTCCGGAAATCTCCGCACTGATGGAAACTATTTCCGCCTTGATGCGGGCATCGTCCGTCGAGACGTATCCCAGACTCCTCCACCACCATGCCGCAAGGAGGCCCACTCCCGCGATCAGCAGCATACCGCTCGCGGCAACTGTCCATTTACGATAGCTCATGGAGAAACATCGGTCCTTGACCCGGGTTGCTGATCGTCGCCGGGCGTCGCCCTGGGTGCGAAAAATCCATCAATCACGAATAGCCTTCACGGCCATCTCTTATGCGAAAGGGAGGGCTCAAGTCAATCCATGGGACCCGGGGCCGCGCGGGAAACGCATTGACAGCCCCGCAGCCGATTAGGTAGTCTGCTCTCCAACCGGCAATGCCTGCGGTTCAATGGGAAGGAGACCCTTTCGATGGCGGAAAAAATGACCCGCAAGTTTCGGGAGATGTTGCACAGAAAAGAGCTATTAGTCATTCCCGGCGGCTACAGCCCGCTGCACGCAAGGATGGCCCGCGCCATCGGCTTCGAGGCTTTTTTCATGGCGGGGTCTCAGACCGCCGCCTTTATATACGGACTGCCCGACGTGGGAATCATCACCATGAAAGACATGGTGGACAACGGGAGGCGCATGGCGTCGTCCTGCAGCATTCCGATCTTTGCGGATGCGGACACCGGATACGGCAACGCCGTGAACGTCCATTACACGGTGCAGGAGTATCTGCGCGCGGGCGTGGCCGGCCTTCACATCGAGGACCAGGAGGCCCCGAAGAAATCCGGCACCTCGGCGGGCCGCAGCTGCATCTCCACGGAAGAGGCCATCGGCAAGTACCGGGCCGCCGTGTCCGCCAAAAACGCCCTGGACCCGGATTTTGTCATTGTCGCCCGCTGCGACCTGATCGGCACCGTTGGAGCCACCTTTGAGGAGACCATCCAGCGCTGTGTTGCCTACGTCGAGAAAGGCGGGGTAGACGCCGTATGGGTCAACACGCTGAGGAGCCGGGAGGAGATCGAAGAGGCCTGCCGCCGCATCCCGGCCCCCGTCCTTGCGCCCTACTACGGCCCTCCGCCCGCACCCACGCACGATGAGTACGAGACCATGGGCGCCGCGGGAGTCCTCTATCCCAGCCTCACCACCGTTTTCGGGCTCCAGGCAACCTGGGATTTCCTGCACGAGTTCAAAGAAAAAGGGCCTTCGGTGATGGAGGAATGGGCTGAGCGGGCGAAAAAGAGCCGCTGGGGAATCGTGCCCCGGCACGAACCGCCATTGATTGACGCCGACTTGATCAAACAGTTGGAGAAGGACTACTTGACGGACGAGACCCGGCCCGACTACGAGCGTACCTTCGGTCACAAGACCCACGTCTGACGAAGTGATAGACAGCAAAGCGCAAAGGGCACAGAGCAAACCACAAGCTGTCAATAGTCTACGGTCAACCGGGGCGAGGAAGCTTGGATGCTAGGAGGCTGGAAGGCAGCGAAGCCTGACCGCTTCGGCTTGAACCTTACCAGGGCTTCCACGCTTTACAGCATCCTAGCTTCCTCGCCTCCCGGCCTCTTAGCCTTCCAGCTTCACAGCCTCTTAGCTTATCCGCCAAGTTGACAGCCTCCCGGTTATTCGATAGCTTTTCCCCGAAATGTCGCCCCGCCCATTGCAGGCTTCATACCGGATTAAGCAAGCTCACTTTCGTCAGGCTTAAATCATGGAGGTGTCGCCATGGCAAAGGACCTCGAACGGCTCTATTGCGCCGTAGCCCTTCCCTACAAACCCGGGACCTACGACGTCGACCAGGACGCGCTGCGACGGTTTTTGCGCTACTTCATGCAGCCCAAGTTCGTCGACGCTGGCGGCGGCATCGTCATTAACCCCGAAGCCGGCGAAGTCTTTTATCTCTCCCGGGAGGAAAAGCGCCGCAACGTGGAGATCGCCGTCGAGGAGTGCGGCGGCAAGGTGCCCGTCTTTGCCGGGGTTATCGCTCCCACCACGAGGGACACCGTGCAGGACGCCCGGGACGCCAAGGCCGCGGGGGCCGATGGCGTCTTTCTCATCCCTCCCATGGGAGCCATGGACGTCACCGGCTCCTGGAATGCCGAACACTATCCCGAGGTCTGGGTCGACATGGCGAAGGAAGTATGCGACGCCGTGGATCTGCCGGCCATTACCCATCCCGTCTCGTCCACCACGGCCAAATTCGGCCACGGCCTGCCCCTGTCGGCAACCCTCAAGATGTGCACGGACGTGCCCCAGATCATCGGCTGGAAGATGACCTACCCCTACAACGGATACCGCGTCATCGCCCGCGGGCTGAGACAGCTCCCGCGCCGCGTGGCGATCCTGGCAGCCTCAGCCGTCTGCTTTCATGAGTTCTGGGCGACCGGGCAGGTGGACGGCACCGTCACCGGGTCGTTTAACTATGCCATGGAGCCCATGATCGACCACATCGAGGCGTGGCGCCGCGGCGACGTGGAAAAAGCGCGGATGATCTGGAACGCGGGGCTGGCCGAGCTGCACGAATTCGTCTACGGCCTCGGCGGCGATTACCGCCTCCACACCCGCTACAAGATCGCCGCCTGGCTGCGCGGGCTCATCCCGGAACCCTTTATGAGACCCCCCATGCCCAAGCCCAGGGTCGAGGAAATCCGAACGCTCCGCGAACTGCTCCAGAAATGCGGCCTGGAGGTGATTGAAAACGGCGCCGTGGAGCGCCTCCTGGCCGCTTGAAGCAGATCTCAACAAGGCTTTTAGAAACTACGTTCAAGTCATTGAAAGAACTAAAGGAACTTCCAGCGTAAACGGGACCGGGGACCCCTCCGCTCCTAGCCTGAAGCCACTCCAGCCATGCCACCGGGCCGTTTCGGGGTCCAGCTCTGGGGCCCCCTACCCATCCCCAAGGTCATCGAGCAGGTTCGCCTCGCCGAGGAACTGGGTTACGACTCGGCGTGGCTTATTGACTCGCAGCTCATCGCCCCGGAACTTTACGTCAAGCTCACCGCCTGCGCCCTCAATACGCGGCGCATCACCCTGGGCGCCGGCGTCACCAATACGGTCACGCGCTACCCCACGGTGACGGCCAGCGCCCTGGCGGCCCTGGCCGACCTTGCGCCGGGCCGCATCGCTGCGGCGCTCAGCGTAGGGGGAAGCTCGGTCAAAAGCGTCGGCCTGCCCACGGCCAAGCTCGCCGACCTTCGCCGAGACTACGAGCTCGTGGCGCGGCTGCTGCAAGGGGAGAGGTTCCCCCACAACGGGCGGGAAATGAAGCTCGTTTGGGCCGACCCCGCGGCAACCCAACGGGTTCCCCTTTCCCTCCAGGCCCACGGCCCGCGGGGGCAGCGTCGCGCGGGTGAAATGGGCGTGACCGCCGGGTTCTCGAGCGAGCTCCACCAGCTGGATGATTGCATCGGGAATATCATGGAAGGGCGCGCCGCGGCGGCGGGCATACGGAGGGCCTCAAGGTCTGCTGGTCGATTCCCACTTCCCTGGCCGACCAGTGGGACGCCGTCAAGGAGCACCGCCTGACCCGCGTGGCCACCTTTATCAGGGAGCGCTACGACCGCTACCGGCAGGGGATCCTGAAAGCAAATGAACTTCCGGTGGAGGCGGCATTGGCAAAGCAGATCAACGAAGGCTACCAGTACCTGGAGCACGCCTCGACCCGCGCCGACCATGCGGAGGTCCTGCTGACCTATCCCGACGAAGCCTGGAGGCGGTGGTTGTCCGGCATCCTGGCGGGGACCCCGGAGGAGGTGCTGCCGGTTCTACGGGAGGGCCTCCGGCACGCCTGCATCGAGGAAGTGGTGCTGGACCTTCACGTATCCACCGAACGGCTGAGCGTGGAGTCGATGATGGAGACCTTCGCCCGTCGCGTGCGCCCGTTGCTGTAACTCACCCAGCACCCCGGCCCGCCACCTGTCAATAGTTATTCGTCAATGGTCAACGGGGGCTAGGAAGCCTGGAGGCAATGCGAGCCGATGCTGGTAGACTCCTCTGCATCCTGGCCTTCTTGCTTCACCACCTCATAGCTTATTCGTCGATAACGACGGCCAAACCTTTCGGATGCAACCCTTCACTAATTGTTACCGCTTTTGACAATCCATTGCGCGTGACTCTCCGATTTCTGATCTCTGAACTCCGACGTCCGACCTTCGGCCCTATTGCCCCCCGGCGGCTTTCCTGGCCGCGTCGTGCCAATCGGCGGCGGCGGGGATCATCTCGGAAAGGACCACCAGGTGGGGAAATTTATTTTGGGAGGGCGATCTTACAACGTGCGGGGCCTCTCTCCCCGCCTGCACCTGCCGGATGGCGCTTTCGAGAAGCTTCCGGGCGGCGACAATGGCCTTATCCGAGGAAACCAGATGCTCCCGGGTCCGGTCCTGGACGAATCCCTGGCTCTCCGTAGCGTAGGCGTCGTGGGATTGGAAGTGGAGTCCCAGACCGCTGTAGGTTTTGGTCTTCATCGCTTCGCGGTCCTGGAGATAGCGATTGGAACGGTTGCGAAGGAAGCGGTGGTCCGCCGTCACCGCGGACTGGTCGCGTCTTCGGAACTCCGCGGACAGCGCTTTTTCCCGGTTGTAGGCGAAGGCGAACTTCCAGTGGCGGGTGTCGTCGATGGGGACATGCCAATGCACCGAGTACCCGTCCGCGCCGGTTTCTCCGGGAAACGCGCTGAGATTGGGGTAAATGAAATTGGAAACCCGCAGGTAGTGCCGGTCGGCGGAGATTCTCCTGAGGGAACAGATCCTCAAGCCGAAATCGGCGACCTCGACCTCCAGGGCGGGAGCGAGATCAACCCCATACAGATTGTCCACCGCCGCATCGGTGCCCCGCACCGGTTTGGCACGGTCGAGGCCTGTGTCGTCCAGGACGCGGTGCAGGAAGGAAAGGTGAACGGGGTCGATATTTCCCTCGTTGGCCTGGAGATAGTTGCATTCATGGTAGTACTTTCTCACCCACAGGTGCTCGCCGGGAGCCGAAAGGAACCCGTAGTCGGGGAGAAACGGAGGTTGCCCGGGTCCCAGATAGGCAAAAACGACTCCCGCCCGCTCCACGCATGGATAGGCCGGATGGCGGACGCCGTCGCGGTACTCGCCCCCTCCCCTTTCCCCGGGCTGGTCCAGACAGCTCCCCCGTCCATCGTAGAGCCATCCGTGATACATGCAGCGAAGGCCCCCGTCCTCCACGCGCCCGTAGCTCAGGTCCGCTCCCCGGTGGGAGCAATGCCGCCCGATGAGCGCGGGCTCCCCGCCGGAACGGCGAAACATGACAAGCTCTTCACCCAGCAAAGTAACGGGGAGGGGATCGACACCGAGCTCCTCGGAAAGGGCTGCGGGCTGCCAGTAGCTGCGGAGCAAGGCACCGCAAGGCGTTCCCGTTCCGGTTTCCACCAAAAGCCGGTTTTGTTCCTCGGAAAGCATGGACTCTCCCTTTCCCCTCCACGACGAACAGCTGGAGAGGTTTTCTCTCCTTCCAAATGCCGGGGCCGTGGGTTTCCTCGACCTGTTTGGCGCGGCGGGACCGCCCCGGGGGGAGAGGATCTCCCTCTCCCCGGGCGGGGACCATTGTAGCGCACGGGTGGCCGCGGTGCCAGCCGCCGCCGGCGCCATCGTCATTATTGACGCTTGCGGACCCTTTTGTTAATCTCCGGTCTTAGAAGGCGTGGCATTGGAAAGGTTCACGGCCAGGCTCTAGGAGGCACTCATGCTACCCAGCGAACAGAACGAATTACTGTGCAGGACCGATCGAGGAACTCCGGCGGGCGAATGGCTGAGGCGCTACTGGCAGCCAGTGGGACTCTCCCGCGAGATCACCGCGGGGGGCAAGCCCGAACAGGTCAAGGTCATGGGAGAGGACCTGGTTCTGTTACGCGACGACAAAGGCCGTCCGGGACTGCTGGGCCTCAACTGCTCGCACCGTCTGACGTCCCTTGCATACGGCCGTGTCGAGGACGGGGGCATCCGCTGTCCTTTTCACGGCTGGCTCTACGACGTGAACGGGCGTTGCCTGGAGCAACCGGCGGAGCCCGAATTCTTCGGTGACAAGTTCCGCCATCTCTCCTATCCGTGCGAAGAGCTCGGAGGGTTAATCTTCGCCTATATGGGACCGGAGGACAAAAAGCCCCTCCTGCCCCGCTACGAGGTCCTCATCCGGGAGGACGGCAGCCGGAAAGTCGACTTCTACAAGATCAACAGCAACTACCTGCAAAACGTCGAGGGGGCGGTGGACTCGGTCCATTTTTCCTACCTTCACATGGACAACTGGTCTCACAGCAAAAAACGGCTGGCCTCCATGCCCGCGCCCAAGCTTGAATTCCACGAGACGGACTACGGCATCTGGCAGAAGTCGCTGCTGCCGGACATCAACCGGGAGTTCGTCGATCTGTGCTACGCCCATTTTTTTATGCCTGCGGGCTTCGTCAGAATTCAAGGGAGTCCCAAAGACCGGACCTTTATCCAGAAATTCCAGTCCTGGTACGTGCCCATCGACGATACGCACACGATCCGCTTCCAGGTGGCTTTCTCGCCGCCCTACCCGGACGGCAAGCTCTTCGAGTGGCCTCCCGAAACGCCCTACGACCCGCCCGGGCCGGAGAACGACTACTACAGGCAGTACGGCAAGGCCGATACCATCTCGGGGATTCCCAACCGAACCGCAGCCTCGGGGGTCAAGGGGTTCCTGGTTCAGGACAGCATGGTCAACGAAACCCAGGGGCTCATCGCCGACCGCTCGAAGGAACACCTCGGCTTTCATGACAAGGTTTTGACTGCCCAACGGGTTATGTGCCTTATGGCTGTGGACAACGTCCGCAAGGGTGTGGACCCCAAGCACATCATCCGGGATCCGGAATTAAATAAAATCGTTTATGTACGGGGGGATGAGGCACCGGAGCTTGTCTAACGCTTCCAGATTGGCCCGGCCGCCTGCGGCGGGGCTCAAGGCCTTTTCCAAAGGGTCCGGAGCAAGGGTTGCGGCCGGCAAAACCGCTCCTTTCGATCCTATTTCATGCTCGCGAAAATTTTGTCGATCTGGTCCGCGGAATAGGCGCGCATGGTTTGTGTGCGAATATTGCCCTGAGAGCCCACGCTCAGGGACCAGGCCGCCATGGCCTCATCGCTGGGGGCGTTGGCGATGAGGACCACGTCATAGGCCCCCATCGTCATGTAGGCTTCCTCGACCCTAATACCGAGCTTTTCCGCCGCGGCAAAGGCCGCCTTCCTTCGCTTGGGGATTTGCTTGACGTTGCGTATCCCCTGGTCCGTGTAGTTGATCAAGACAATATGGGTTGCCATGAAAACCTCCTTTTGTTTAACAATACGTCACGAGGCCGGTGGGGTCCTTGCCTCGACCGATTTACGGTCCCTCCACGGCCTCGATGCACTGCGGAACATCGTTCCGCGGCGAGTTGACAAGGGGCGAGACGTAATAGGCCTCCATCCCCTCGGCAGGGAAGGGCTTGAGCAGCGCGCCCAGCTCCGCGGCCCCTTTCACGTCAGGGTCCAACCAGGGTTCCTCGCCGGCGCGCTCGAGGATCACGGGCATCCTGTCATGAACGGGCTTCATCAGCTCATTGGCCCGGGTGGTGATGATGGTAAATGTGATGAGCTCTCCGCCGTCGGGCTTTCGCCATCTATCCCACAGACCCGCAAAGGCGAAGGGCGCGCCGCCTTTCAACGTAAAGCGCATGGGGGCCTTTCCCCGCTCCAGCCTGGCCCACTCGTAAAAGCCGTCCGCCAGCACCAGACACCTCCTTGCGGGGAGCAGTCTCTTGAAGCTCGCCTTCTCGGCGACGGTCTCGGCCCTGGCGTTGATCATCTTGTAACCGATGGAAGGCTCCTTGGCCCAGGAGGGAACCAGGCCCCACCCCATCAGGGAGAGGGTCCTGCCCTCCTCCATCAGCACCACGGGAGCCTCCTGCCCCGGGGCCAGGTTGTAGCGGCGCTTAACGATGATATCCCCGCTCTTGAAACCGAAGCGAAGGATGAGGGCATCGGGGCTCGCGGTTTGTGTGTAGCGCCCGCACATTTTATTCCGCGAACACGCCTAGAGGCCGTAGAACCGGGCTGGATTTTGCACGAGGATTTTGTTCTTCACCTCCTCGGACAGGTCCTCGCGCTTCATCAGGTCCGTGAGCAGGTGCGATTCGGCCATGGGGTCGTCGTGGGGATAATCGGTGGCCAGCATCAAGCAATCGGAGCCGATTCGTTTCATGACATAGGGAAGGTCCTCGTCGGGTTCGCAGCTCACGTAGATCTGGCCCTCTCTAAAATAATCCTCCAGGGGCTTTTTAGCCCGGCCTTCTCCGGCGCGGCGCCTGCGGTTTCCGAAGGTCGTGGAATACTGCACCCACTCACAGCCGATTTCCAGGAAAGAGGCCCGTAACCCGGGGATGTCATCGAGGACGCCCCCCGCCGTCATGGAATTGAAGGCCATGAGCAAGGGGACTGAATTGGCCGAGGAGGTGTAGCGGGTCTGCGTTCTGGAGTCAAAGAGGCGGCTGATGGACGGCGAGCCCCAACCCAGGTGGATCGAGAGGGGGAAATGCTCCGCCGCACAGGCCTCATAAAAGGGAAAAAACCGCCAGCTATCGAGGGGGAGATCCCAAATGAAACTCAAAAGGAGTACGGTCACCGCGCCCTGGGCCTTTACCCGGTTGATTTCTTGAGCGGCCCTTTGCGTGTCCCGCAGGGGCAAGACCGCCGCCCAGCGGATGCGTCCGCCGCTCTTTTGCGATACGGAGCCCATGAAATCGTTATATGCCCGGCACAGTGCCGCCTCGTAGGCGACGTCCTCGCATACGGGCGCCAGAAAGAGCGTGGGAAACACCACCTGGGTATCGATCCCCATGGTGTCCAGGTCCTTTAGGCGCTCCGCAACGTCGGTGAGGGTCTGCGAAGGGATGCCGACGGCCTTCGATCGGGCCACCTGCGAGATAGGAGGCGTGCCGAAGGTGAAGTAGACCCGGCCGTTCATCTTGGGAAAGATCTCCCCGTCGATCAGCCAGAACGCGTTGTACCGTCCGAACCACGTGTCTTCCGGGAGAGCCATGGGAATCGGGCGCCGAGAGGCAAAAGCCGGGTCCAGGAGCTTCCACATTTCATCGGATTCTTCCACGTGGGCGTCGGCGTCGATGAACTTCATCCTTCCCCCTTCTCTATCCTGCCGGCAGCCGGCCTGGGTTGACCTTAATGAGGCCTGGTGTAGCTTTGCAATTTATTTGATCACCCTGGCCGAATCATTCGATCGATCCGGCCTTGCCCCTTTTTGACTCTAAAAAGACACTGATAACTCCGTCTGCTCCCGTTCTAATCTCGGCGGTCAACCGGCTGAATTGCGTCCCGGATTGCGACCAGGACCTTCGTATAGACCTTACCGATGGCCTCTCCGTTCTCCTCGGCCTTCTCCCTGAAGTCGGAATTATTTACCGACTCCAATCTCTGCACAAGAGCCACTACGATCTCCTTCGCCATTTCGCTGGATGACTGCGACATTTGCGTTCTCCTTTGCGTTGCATTTCACGCATCATAGTAAAACCATGACCAGCGGACAAGGGCCCGGCAGCTCCGGATGAGGAACCAGCGGCGGAGGGAACCCCGGCCCTTGGCGCGGGTGTGCGTGGTGCCGTTCTTCGTCGAAACGGGTTGGATTCTGAAGCCCTTGAACAAGGGAACAAAAAGAGCAAGCCCGCTCTTGTCTTTTTCGATTCCTTCCACTCAAACCATACGGGCGATCAGCCCCGCCGTCCAGAATCGTGCCATCACTCTCAATCGGGACAAATGAGCGGCACCAACCTCGTTAGTCCGCAGGTCCTCTAAAACTCGCATTGCTTCAGCAAACGGGCTATGCCGGGAGCCGGACTTGAACCGGCACGGACCTTTCGGTCCCCGGGAATTTAAGACCCTCTCCTCCACAACGTTGGAAGATGTACCACAACGAGCCGGACGGAATCAAAGGAGATCTGTTGCCTTGTATGGGCTGGAATTAGGTAATAGGCAGTGGCGCTATGGGCCTGGAATGCGCACATGCTCGCCACACCGCTATCGAGGTTCCGAAGAATAATAAGCGAGTTTGAATGTCGGAGAAATCATTCCAATCCTGCCCGGCCCCGATCGCTGCAGTCCCTGGTCCGCGGGACCTTTTCCTGGCCGGCGCTATTTTCGACCGGGGTCGAAAATCACAGTGAGTTAATTTGACTATGGTCGAAAATTACCGTAACCTCCAATGATGCCCATGAAGCGCCGCTACCTCTACTCCCAGGTTCGCCAGGACCTTAGCCGCAAAATGGTTTTTGTCGCAGGGCCCCGCCAGGTCGGGAAAACAACGCTTGCGCTAAGCCTGCCTGGAGCGTCCGCGGGTTATCTAAGCTGGGACGTAAGTGAGCACCGCGAGCGGATTTTGAAGCGCGAGCTGCCTCATTCCCGCTTGTGGGTCTTCGACGAGATTCATAAATACCGGTCGTGGCGAAACTGGCTTAAAGGAATATACGATGGCCGAAGGTCCGGCCAGAGAATCTTGGTCTCGGGAAGCGCCCGGTTGGATTTCTACCGTTTCGGCGGCGACTCCCTCCAGGGGCGGTATCATCTGTTGCGGCTTCACCCATTCTCGGTTAAAGAACTCGCCATTCGCACGCCCGCCGGGCTGGCCGATTTGCTCAAGCTGGGGGGTTTTCCAGAGCCTTTCCTGAGCGGCTCCGCGGTCGAGGCTCAACGGTGGTCACGGGAATACCGAAATCGACTGGTGCGGGAGGAGGTGGCCGGCCTGGAGCGCATCCAGGACCTCGGTAACCTGGAACTTCTGTCGCTGCGCTTACCCGAGCTCGTGGGCTCCCCGCTCTCCATCAATGCTCTGCGTGAAGACCTTCAGATAAGCCACAAGACGGTGGCGGGGTGGCTGCAGGTGCTCGAACGGCTCTACGCGATCTTCCGATTGTCTCCCTTCGGCGCGCCCCGCATTCGCGCGGTCAAGAAGGAGCAAAAGCATTACCATTTTGATTGGTCGCTCGTGCCTTCGGAGCCCGCCCGCTTCGAAAACCTGATCGCCTCGCACCTTCTAAAGTGGGTGCACTTCGAGCAGGATGCGCGGGGTCGTGACCTCGACCTCCGCTACTTCCGCGACACGGACGGCCGCGAGGTGGACTTCGTCGTGGTCGAGGGGCGACGGCCGCAAATGCTGGTTGAATGCAAGTGGGCGGACACCGAGGTGGATCGGAGTCTGCGTTACCTCAAGGCACGGTTCCCCGAGGCCGAGGCGTGGCAGGTGTCGGGAGCCGGCAGCAAGGACTATCTCACTCCCGAGGGGATTCGCGTCAGCCCCGCACTGGCCCTGCTGAACCGGCTTATTTGACAAAGGATGGCGATGGACCGCCGGGAGGCAAAAACAGGATCCAAAGGCTTCCACGGATCGCCTTGCCGCGATCAGTCCGCGGCAAAGCAATAGAGCAGGCCCGCGCCCCCCAATGTCTTCAGCGCCGCAGCGCTACAGCCGCGCGAGGCATGCGAGGAGTTCCATGACTTCGACGGCGCATCGTCTTGAAGGCCCATACGGTCGTGATGGCCGACCATGGCTTGACCCTCTCCGTTTTTAGTCCAGTTGCCGCAGGTCATGTCCTCGCCCGGCGGATAGGCTCGTCCGTCCGCGGTCGATCCCGTCAGGATGTCATGCTGGTTAACGACGAAATGACGGCCCGGAATACGCCGGCCGTTCTCGGCGCGGCCGATCTCCACATCGATCTTGTTGCTGCCGGAATGCAGTTCGTCAACATTGGCGGCAACCTCAACTCCCTCCGCGTTCACCCAAGGCCCCTTGCCGATACGGTCGCGCGCGTTGATGGCCGGCTTGCCGCCCTCTGCCTGAGCGCTGAGATAGGCGCGCCACGTCTTGTCGCCCGCGCCCGCCTTGGCCGCCGACGCCTGGCAATGCTTGTCCGCCCCTTCGATGCCGCCGAAGTTGGCGCCGTCGGGACCGCTCGTGCTGGTGATAAAAAACGTCATGTGCGGGAATTGCGGCGGTCTTATCTGCGCCTCGGCTGCGGCGCTCCACCGGAACGGCGCGATGATTGCGCCTAACAGAATCAGGTAAGCTCTCTTGGACATGAATGGTCTCCCTTCGATGGAATTCCGACCCTCGGATGGCCCAGCAAGCAGTCCGATAGCCGACGTACTGAGTAAACACCAGGGAGGGAAGTCCTATTCCACATCAAGACGCAATTCGACGACGCTTTAATTGCGTTCCAATATGGGCCTGACAACTTGATTGATAGTCCAATGGTTTGCCTCAACCCCTCATTTAGCAGGGCTTTCCGCTGAATTGTCCGTGAATTGTGCGGGTTGAGGGGTCTTTGTTACTTTTGTGGCCTTCCTACACCACATGGCATCGCCAACTGCCTCCCGCAGCGTCCCGAGTACCCTGTCCATAGATACACGAGAACCGAGAGGTCGTTGCGCTCCCGATCGCCCGGAAACCGGCGGAACACATGGTCCACGGGCCATAACGTAATCTAGAACATGCGGAGCATCGCAACGGACAAAAATAGTCAGGGCACGACGGCCGGCAAAAAAGCCACAAAAGCCGCAACGTCCCCCAATACCAACATAGGTGACCCCTTGCTTCTGCTCTGAAGTAGCACAAAGAAAGATCTTTTTCTTTCCGCCGGCTAGATTGTTCTTCGTTGACAAGCGTGACTTGACAGTTTAGAATAAGCCAGTGATAGCGTCGTTTAAGCATCGGGGATTGAAAAGGCTCTACGAAGACGACGATCATCGCGGCCTTTCGCCGGCGCACGTGGAGAAGATAAAGCGCATTCTTGCCCGCCTGGACGAGGCGGCAGGGGTTACCAACATGGCCCTGCCCGGCTTTGGGCTTCACCCGCTCAAGGGAAAGCTCAAGGGGTTCTGGGCCGTATCGGTGTCCGGTAACTGGCGCATTGCGTTTCGCTTCGAGAAGGGCAACGCCTACGATGTAGACCTTGTCGACTATCACTGAGGAGGAAAAAGAACCATGCCCATGAAGAACCCGCCCCACCCCGGTTTCTCGGTCCGCGCCGACTGCCTGGAGCCATTGGGGCTTAGCGTGACCAAGGCCGCCAAGGCCCTTGGAGTGTCGCGTCAGGCTTTGGACAACCTGATCCACGGCAGGGCCGCTATCTCTCCGGAAATGGCGATCCGGCTGGACAAAGCCTTTGGCGGCGGCGCTGAGACGTGGCTCCGTCTACAGGCGGCCTACGACCTGGCGCAGGCCAAGAAGCGCGCCAGTAGGATCAAGGTGAAAAGGGTAACGGCAGAGTCGCGGGCGTAGGGCCCTCGCCAAGGGCACGCCAGGATGAGTAAAACCAGGTTACAAACCGATCCCCTGGAGTCGCGTGCTCGGGCATTTACGGGATGGGGGTCGGGATTTTGATGTTGTGATCTAATCACGGCGCGGTTTACCTGTGACGAAAGTCGCCGACACGTTCCCGCGAAGCTTCGCAGCGTCTGGGACTTCACCGTTTACGATAGGGCAATTCTTTGGCTTTACCCGGGGCGATTTCCTTGCTTGCCTTGCGCGGCATGACAACCAACGCGAATGACCACATTGTAGCTTTGCAAATTATTTGATCATTCTGGCCGAATTATTTGATCACGGCCCCGAGACACGTCATCCACAATCCAAGCCGGGACGATTCGGAGACAAACACCGGTTGAAAACCGGAGCACCGATGATCACCCGACCTTTATGGCTTGATATTTCAACCCTCCAGCCAGCCACTCTAATGCAATCCATCACGGCCGCGGATGGCCGGAGAAATGCCTCGCAGCAGTCCGTCTACCGTCGACTGCAACATGCGATACGCTGGTAACCGCTTTGGGCCTACGTGCGGATATTCGAAGTGCTTCGATTTGTAATAGCCGTAGAGACCTCGTATGGCGGCCCATTGGGTGGAGGTGTATCTAAATTCCTTCCGCAGACCCAATGCACGCGCCTTAGTAAACAAAGCCCTGAGATCGTGACCGAACTTTCCCTGGTCGCTTAAATCCTTTATGCTCACGCCTTTATTGTTTAGAAAGGCCTTTAAGCCCAGTTCTAGAGCATGGCAAATGAGATAGTATCGGGGGATATCGAGTTCACCGGGCTCGTACTCGTTGATCAGTTCTGCCGCGGAATAAAAATCTCGCGCATAGTTCCAAAGCCCGTGTGCGGATGTACCTGCCATCTGTGATCATCCCGGACAACGAACTCACGGGGCTGTCTAGAGCGGCGCGGCGTTTGAATCCTTCATGAGATAGAACCGCTATCCGTGTGGCCAGAGAACGGTTATTAAGGCCGCGCAACCGCTCAAGGCGGAACCAAAAGCGACGATAACAGCGATCACCCACAACAGCGAATCCCGGTGAGACCTTATCATCTCTAGCACACGACGCTGTAGCTCTGCCTCATCTCTGCGTCGTGCAGCCCCTATCGTAACATCCAAACCAAATGAGGACACACCCAAGGCATCGGCTAGCTTCTCCAACTCCGGACCCCGTGGCAATTTCCGCAGGAAAATATAGCGAAAAAACATCTCTCTCCCCCAACGCCTTAATAGTTGCGGATGAGGAGTTCGCGGCGCATGTCGGAGCGGCCGCGGCCGCAGCCGTTCATGGAGCTGCATTTGGTCGCCACGGGCTGGAATTTGAAGCCCTTGAAGAGCCGTGAGATCCCTTTGCAGCGTTTGGGTTTGCGGTAGTCCATTTCTTTCGCCTTACCCGCGGCGATTTCCTTGCGGCGCTTGCGAGACGCTGCGACCAACCCGGATGGTCCTATAATTTTCAAAACGACAAAGAGAGCGGGATATGCCGGGAGCCGGATTTGAACCGGCACGGACCTTTAGGTCCCCGGGATTTTAAGTTCAACTCTGCTCGAACTTACGAACGTGTACCACAATAAACGGCACAGAATCAAAGGGATGTGCTGTTGGGTATACGTTGACTTTCGGCGGTATATTGTAGTGGATTGGGCACAAAAGGGGCACATCTTACTTACACCAGAACTCACATTGAAATCCGATTTTAGGCGTACGATAGGCTGTGTATCCTTATGCAATCAGACTTGACAAGCAAAATTAAGGGAAGGATATTATTGATGGCTTGAACGGGTCTTCTCAACCGGTTTGGCTTTTAATTTATATAGAGAAGCTGTGAGTAAACCCCGCGCATCGATATTCCGCAACGCGTGTCAGGTATCTCCTGAGCGCATCGCTCGCATGAGCGATGAACACCTGAACACGCTGATGCGGGAACTTCTCCAAGCTCAGGCCTATAAATGCGGATCCCCACAGAACCAGATCCGAGTCAACGCTGAAGGGAATGCTAAGGACGATGGGTGCGATGGATGGTCCGCCAAGCCGGAGACATCGGATAGTTGGCTGGGGTCATTCGATACCTGTTGGCAATTCAAGGCCGGGTCCGCAGGAACGCCCGCACGGATTGCTGATGAGGTCACCAAGCGTATCCCGAGGGAAACACTTTCCGCTGGTGGTCGGTTCGTTGTGGTCGCAAGTGGTTCCAAAAATGGTAAAAAAGGGGAACAGGAACGACTTAAGAAGTTGACCGAGAAGGCAAAAGCCGCCAAGATCCCTATGACAAACCTCGAAGTAATCGGGGCCGAGCGGCTTACAACTTGGTGTAACCAGCATCCTCCTGTCGCCGCGCGCTGGGCAGGACGCCCAGAGGGACTCTGGCTTCTTGATGACTGGTTGAACTCCGACGAACATCAAGTCCCCTGGCAAGCTCCTGCGTCTTTGGAGTTTGAAATTGAGGCCCGCCGTACCGACCTAGATTTCAGCAAAGGCACCGTTTATCACCTTCACATTCAGGGGCCACCGGGTGTCGGTAAAACCCGATTCGCTCTTGAGCTCTGTCGCGACGCGGCCTGGCACGGGGCTGTCATCTATATTCGACAGGCAACGGACATTCGCCTTACAGAGCTGATTGACGGTGCGGCGGCAGACGTAGGTGTGCAGCTGATCGTTGTCGCAGATGAAGTTCAGGCTGAGGATCTCCGGCCCCTGCGGGACTCCGTGGGACGCGGAAATGGTCGTGTTCGGCTTATCACCGTAGGCCATTGTTTGACTCCTGATTCGAACTGAATACTGGGGCTTGCCATCAAGCCACTCGAACACCAGGAAATGGCCAAGGTGGTTAAAGGATGGCATCCCGCGATGCCTCCTGAGCACGTGGATTTTGTCGTGAGATTTGCCGATGGATATGTCCGTCTTGCTAAACTGGCTTCGGTAGCAATTGAGCAGAACCCCACAATAGATACGCGGGGATTGCTCAGCCGCGATGAGATCCGAACCTTCCTCGATGGAATGCTGGGGACCGAAAGCCGGCGTGCTTTGCACGTCGTCGCGGTTCTCACGAGTGTGGGATGGACCGAGGACAGGCAAGGCGAGGGCGAGGCGATCGCGCAACATTTTGGTTTGGACTGGAACACCGTGCGCGCGGAGGTGGAGGAGTTTCATCGAAAATATGGCATTACGCCGCGTGGTGGAAGGTATCGATATATTTCCCCGACCCCCTTGGGGATTCACCTCGCGGTTGAAGCGTGGACCACTTTCCCAGACCGCTTAAAGTCGCTTCCCGAGGTTTTGCCATCTGAAGGGGCCCGGGAGGCGTACTACGAGCGCCTACAATCAATAGCAAGCAATCCGCAGGCTAGAAAATTTGCGCGCTCAGAGCTTACCTTTTTTTTTAGTTTCGATGACTTCATAGATGCCCGAAGCGTTCGCCGGTGGTCGGCATTATCTTCCGCGGATCCTGATCAAGCCGCTCGTAACATAGTAACGGCTCTCAGCAATGCAAGCATTGAAGACCGCAAGCGCATCAAAGATGCTGCGCGACGTGAGGCCGTCTGGGCGTTGGTCCGACTCGCGTGGAAACCGTCTTCATTTTATGACGCCGTGAAGGCTCTGGCTTTTCTTGCCGAAGCAGAGAACGAGACCTGGGCAAACAACGCTTCAGCTGAGTTCGTCGCGCGGTTTCAAATTTTCCTAGGCGGTACGGCCGTCCCATACCTCGACCGATTGGCTGTTCTTGACCAACTGTTGGCAGAAGACCGCCTAGCCCTTGCGAGTCTTACGGTGCAGGCCCTTTCCCGGGCGGGAAATCAGCAGGCGTTCCGGATGGGGAACAGCCCGGCGACTGACCAGTTGCCCGAAATAGAGTGGCAACCCCGCACCGGCAAGGAGCATTTCGAATGCGTGGAGATGGCGATTAAGCGACTTGGCGAGATCGCGAGGCGCCGACTGCCTCAGCTTCAAGCAGACCTTGTTGCTGCAGCAAAGGAATTTGCCATGATGCTGAGGGAAACATCTACACGCGGATTGGTAGTCAACTTATTCGATGCCGTGCGTCAGGCATACCCTGAGGCTCGTGAACCGTTGAGAAGGACGATAGCTGATATCGTTTATAGTGAAAAGAATTACTGGAAGGAGGTTGCGCCTGATGACATCAAAGAGATCGAAGCGTTGCACTCCCGGTTTGAGGATTCTTCTTTAGGTGCCCGACTCCAACAGTATGTGGGGCAGGGATCATGGGATCGAGAGGAAAAACCTGATCTTAAACCAATTGCGGAAGAGCTTTATGCCAATCCAGCGCTCTTCGCCCAGCACTGGCCATGGTTGACCTCTGGTGACGCGGCGATGGCTTGGGAGCTTGGTGAGATTCTTGCCACTGTTGACTCCGGTGGAAAACTGGCCGAGCTTCTACCATCTTTTCCTGACGGCGGTTATGACCACAGGTTGCTTTGTGCCTATGTCAGAGTACGCCGACAGGTTTTGGGCGACGATTGGTATGACAGCTGGGTAAAATCGCGCCTCGAACAGGACGAAAAGAATGTCCCGCTTTTGTTCGAGATTGCTTATCGGTGTGGCGCGACCGAGTTCATCGCGAAGAAGTTGGCCGAAACGGTACATACCAAGGAAGTGAGCCCACAAATCGTCGGGCAGCTTGAATTTGGTCGGTGGGGAGAAACCCTGCCTATAGACGTGCTGAAGAGGGTACTTCAAGCAATGGTCGAGACGGGGCATTCGGAAACGGCGATCGTGATCTTAGAAGGCCGGCTCAGGACCATGCCAGCTGAGGCCGCAGACTGGGAGCCTCTCGCGTTGCAGTTGGTGATTTCCTCAGATGTAATCCGGAGCAAACGCCGAGCGAGCTTCTACTGGAAAGAAGTGGCGGTAAAACTTGTCGCAAATCACGCCGGGGAAATTGCGTCGGCGATTTTCCGTGAGCATGCGAACCGCAAATCGGGGATCTGGTTTGCTGGACATAGTGAGGCAGCAAGGATTCTTCAGGCTTGCGTAGAACGAGCCCCTAACGAAGTTTGGGAGGCATTGCAACCCCATCTTTCAACGCCAGCCGGCGCACACATGTTCAGCATCGGGTTTCCGGACGGGGTACTGGAACGTATACCATCAGATGTTATGGCAGCATGGATCGCCGAACAACCTGAGGAGCGTGCGGTCAGTACGGTGCGATTGGCAAGCACGAACGTGTCCAGCGATGACACCCCCGCCTCTTGGCTCATTGAAGAATACGGCGACAATAAGCGGGTCGCAAACGCGTTCTTTGCGGAATACATATCGGGATCCTGGGTTGGGCCATCGTCGGCGCACTGGAATCAACTTGCAGATGAGCTTCAAGCTGTCGCAGCTCGAACGTCGCTGCCGAAGCTCCGCCGTTGGGCAACCGATTCCGTACGGTCTTTGCGCTCGATGGCAGAACGAGACAGCCAGAGGGAAGAAGAGGAAGACCTTCGTAGCCGATAGAAGTGGGAAATCTATCCTGTCAGGCTCGCTCCGCTGTAGCTTTGCAAATTATTTGATCATTCTGGCCGAATTATTTGATCAGGGCGAAAGTCCTACTATTTCCAGTTGAACAGACCCCGGCATCTACGCAACCAGCGTTCTAAAATATTAGGGGCAAGTATGCCAGTGGCCCCGTATAGTTCGGTCAGTGCCCTCTGTCTACCACTGACGAAATCGTGAACTGTTGCCCCCGGTTTAAGGCTGTGTCCAACCAACGATTGGACACGGTCAAACTCTATCAATTGATCCTGAGGGAATAAGGCTTTAATCTGTGTAGACGCAGAATCGAGCTCATGAAAGAAACGATCCTCTAAACTGGAGGTTTCGCCTCGTTGTCGACGAATTACGTGATATATAAATTCTGCCCAAAGTTCGTTGATTTCATTAATCGCTTTGTACCTCAATTCTTCCCTGCGGCTCAGTTTCCAAAAGTAATGCTGAACTGACGGCGTCAGAAAAATGGCCAAAAGCGCGCCGAAAGCACTGATTAATAGAGTTGTCACAATACTCTACCTTTGTTCCCCATTAGTAGTTGCGGATGAGGAGTTCGCGGCGCATGTCGGAGCGGCCGCGGCCACGGGCGTTCATGGAGCTGTATTTGGTCGCCACAGGCTGGATTCTGAAGCCCTTGAAGAGCCGCCGGACATCCGCGTAGTCGTTGATCGACATCAGAAACTTCCCCGTGATCTTGCCCACGACCTCGGCCAGGCGGCCAAAGTCCCCGGCCTCGAAGTCGCGCCCCTAAACCTCCATATCATAGTTAGGGGACTCGATGTAAAGGGATAAGCCACGGTTCAAATGTCGGGCTCCCTTGCTTGATGCTTTGGCTTTTGATAGAAGCCAAAAATCGACTCTTCAGCGGCGCCGAGCCCTAGATCTTCTGAAATTTTCTCACGTTTCTCGCACCATGGCGCTCTTCGTCGCCAGATGCAGATGAATTGAGATGCGGGAGGCTCGACCATGGACTTTATCGGCCCCAGTCCAATCCTGCTCCTACTTGTAGGATTTGTTTATATTCTTCCCGGTGTAGTCGCCAGCTCACGCCACAAGAGAAACGCCGGGGCCATCTGGACCTTAAATATCCTGTTGGGATGGAGCGTGTTCGGCTGGGTCGGAGCTCTGGTCTGGGCCATGACCCATGACGCAGTTGTCGTCGGAGCAACTCCACTTAACACGCCGGAGCTATTAGAAGCTAAGGGCGCAGGTGCCGATGCGAGGGTCAGCCGTCGGACGGTGACTGATAATAAGATTTGCCCTGGCTGCGGCGCTTCGCTCATGAAAGAAGCCGTCCGCCCCCACCACTGCGGCCACGACTTCCACATCAAGCTGGGAGGATGAGAAAGTGATTATAGAAAAATGCCCTCACTGCGAGACGCAGCACGTGCAAACGGAGCCGCTCCACACGCAAGTGTTTGTTCCTGGGAATCCAGATACAAACTGGACGGTTTTGCGGTGTCAAAATAACCGCTGCCGGCACCTGGTCCTCGCTATAACGGACCGGCATGGCAACGTAAAACAGCTGTACCCATCTGGAGGGTTTGAACTCGATTCGGAGGCTTCAATTTCTCAGGAGATAAGGGGCGACTTTCGTGAAGCCGGCCTTTGTTTGAAAGCAGGGTGTTACAAAGCCTCAATGGTTATGAGCCGCCGCGCATTGCAGCGTTGCCTAAAAGAACAGGGGTGTACCCAACACAACCTTATCGATGCCATACACCATGCCGTGAGCAGTAGTATCCTCCGCCGAGCTTTTCAGCCGCTCGCTGAAGAAATCCGACAATATGGGAATCTAGGAGCTCATCCAGACAATGATCAACTAGCCAACGCCAACCAAACGAGTGCCCAGCAGATATTAGAATTCACGCGGCTGCTAATTCATGAGTTCTATGAGGTGCCGGAGACTGCAGGTCGATTGCGCCAAAATCGGCAGCAACCCTAAAGATAGGAGGCCCCCGGATGAGCAGAGAAGCCAGACTGCAAATAATTGAAGAGATTGAACGAACCCGCGGCTCGAGAGTGATATGTTACCTCACGGGAGACAGGAGGGGGTTTGAAACCAGAATCGGCGCGGACATATTCAGTTTCTTCTACGAACACCTAAGCAAGATGGGCTCATTCGAAACATTGGATTTATTGCTTTATAGCACCGGTGGCGTGACGATGGCTGGATTTGGATTGGTGCGACTGATTAGAGAATTCTGCAAGAAGTTTAACGTGCTGATCCCCTTCAAGGCTCACAGTTGTGCGACATTGATTGCTTTGGGCGCAAATGAAATAATTATGGGGAAATTAGGCCAACTCAGCCCGGTTGACCCATCTGTTACTTCACCCTACAATCCCACAATGCCAGGACAGGGGCAACAGAGGGCGCTTCTTCCGGTGAGCGTCGAGGACGTCCTGGGCTATTTTGATTTGGCACGGAAGGAAGCAGGATTACGAGATACGGACGCACTGCCAGCCGTGTTCCAACAGCTATCGTCGAATGTACATCCCCTCGCTCTGGGTAGTGTTTACAGGGCAAGGGAACAAATCGGCTTGTTGGCACGGACCTTGCTTACATTTCACATGAGGGGAAAAGCTCAAGCTAAGAAAGTCGATAAAATAATCTCGATATTGACTAAAGAGCGGCATTCCCACGACTATATGATAAGTAGACAGGAAGCAAAAAATGTCATTGGTCTTAAGGTCACCGAACCCCCTGCGACCTTAGAGAAAAAGATCTGGGAGTTGTATTCGGATTACGCATTTGCTATGGCGCTCCATGTTCCGTACAGCAATGACACCTTCCTTGGGTCTCAGCCTCAGCTCGTCGGAACTTTTGACCGGGCGTTCATTGAAAGCAGGGAAGGCACGCACATATTTCGTAGTCGTAAAGAAGTAAAAAGGGCCACAATTACCCAACCCGGAATCCCGCTGCCAGTTGAAGGTTTTCAGGAAAGATTATTGGATGAAGGTTGGGTAAAGGAGGGGTGAAATGGAGCCGTTCGAGATGGAAGTAGTAGACCTATATTGGACAGGTACTGCCGGGCTGAGTTCAGACAAGGTTGTGATCGAGAAGACGGATCTGCCAGTCGTTGTCGTAGATGACTCTACTGGCGGGGCACTGCCGTCACCTCAAAACGACCCGTCTTGGATTGGAGAAATATAAAGTAATAAGACCAACCACTGTTTGCTTTCTTCCCCCTGCTCGATTACCAGCCCCCTCAAACCATCAAATATCCACCAGCGTGCTATCGCGACTTATCTACAGATTTTCCTTGCCGTAAGCCTTGTGGTCGCCTTTCTAAGTATCTGATATTACGCAAAACCCGTTGCCGTTGGATTCAGCTCGGCCTGAGTTGTGCCTGCTGGTGCGTGAGCGACAATGAACCGGGAAAAGTCCATGCCTGGTACGGGTTTTTACCGTAGCCCGCATGCAAAAAAGGCGTGCATAGCACGGCTCGGAGTGATCAATTAATTCGGCCAGCGAATCTATATTTTGCGGCCCCTCTTTTCGACCCGTCCGGCTCTCTTAACCATTGAATCTTTTTTACGATTGCCCGACTTTTCCCACGAATTTTCGCCGCTCCCCGCTTTTCAAATACTTCGGCAACTGACAACAGAAGGCGGGAAATGCCGGGAGCCGGACTTGAACCGGCACGGACCTTTCGGTCCCCGGGATTTTAAGTCCCGCGCCTCTTCAATCTACGAAATGTTGGTGCTGCTATTTGCCGCCGCCACCGAGAATTGTAGTGGGCGAGCCGCTACTAACTGATAGGTTACCTGTGGCAGTCAGCACTATGTGGCTTTGATCATTGATGAAATAACGATGATGCGTACGGCGAAGTGCATCTTCGTTATCTGCCTCTAACAAGACTACCTCGTGGTCGATCTTGTTTCGATTCAGCTCCAACTCCTTTTCAAGTCGCTTCGCTTCGGCCTCTGACCTGCCAGCGTCGGAAAAGCGATTGAGAGCGACGATAGTCCCCTTAGCGCGGTCGTACTCCATTAGAAAAATCATCGGTTTTTCCTTGCATTATCCAAGACGGAGAGGATACCGTCGAAGGCCTTCCTCAGCATCTCTTTATCACGTTCTAGACCTTGTTGGTCTTGGGGTCTAGTCTGCCCTGAGTACATCACCATCTCCCTCGTTTCATATCCCGCTACTGCACGGGACGTATCGGTTAGTAAATTTCGAATTGCCTGTCCGCCCCCACCGTATTTTATAGTTGGGTCGAAGTCTGACATCTTCTCCGAAAGCTCCGCCCATAGGTGCTGCAAGCTGCTGCGAACCTGAATCTCGATGGGTTTCCCAAATACCTTAGGAATCACGTGGACCGCCCTGTACCCGTAACTGGGTTGCAGTCGTCGGTCTACTATAGAGGATCCGGGAAAGGCAATACCCAATGAGGTCACGACCTGGTCTTGCGTCAAAACGTCCTCCACAACTATTCTACATCCCGCAATGTCCTGCATCTGGCTAAGTCTAATGCTCTCGCGGTTCAGCTTCTCTATAACCGAGCTTGTAGACTTGGCTGGTCTCCCCGTTGGGTCTAAGTGAAGCTCGTTACGGATGAGCTGCACGACTCGTTCATATGGTTCACGAAAAGACCGCCGATAAGCATCGAGCCTTATTAGATCATCGTCTTTACGGGAACCGCCTCTCAGGCGGTGCCCGAGCTGATCAACCTGTGTCTTGCTAAATTCCGCTGCCAAGATGGTATGACCACTTCAAATACGGAATTATAACCTCATCCATCGTCAGGTTAAAGAGGCCAGGCCAACCCCAATTGGACAGACCACGCGTAGCCGAACCAAACACCTTCAGAATCAGGCAAAGTGTGGCGGTCAGTTTTTGATGTTTGGATCTGCTCGCGGCCCGATGCTAAGAAGGCGGGATATGCCGGGAGCCGGACTTGAACCGGCACGGACCTTTCGGTCCCCGGGATTTTAAGTCCCGTGTGTCTACCTGGTTTCACCATCCCGGCGCAAAAGAAACCAATAACTTACACTGTCGGACAGGTCAAACGGTTTCGTTGCGTTATCTTCCATGATGCCACAGGCCCACGTTTGTTTTCTCTAGGGCGCGGCAAAGACAACATCGGCGACGGTCTCCTCTTCCGGTTTGACGACTACCTTTCGTGACTGCCGCCCCAACTTTTCATGCCAGAAGTCCACCTCATACTCGCCTGGGGGCACTCCTTCTATGGCAAAGCGCCCATTCTCGCCTGATACGGCGAAGTACGGGCTCGAGGTGACCACGATGTAAGCGCTCATCCAGGTGTGAAGGACCTCGCATTGGATGGCGACGATGCCCGGCCTGGTAAGCGTTTGCGCGACTTGCCGCCAGGCCGGGAGGCCCACGTTGAAAAGCGTCTCGGGGCCCATGCGAGCGTGGACGTCGTGCAGAATGGGATCGCTGTTTTTAAGCAAGATCTCGCTTCCCACCGGCGCCACCTGAACGTGAGGAACGAACCTGCACGCTTTGTTGTCGAGAACAATCCGCCCGGCGGGTTCTCGAGGCTGTGCGCCGGCCCCGAGGATTGTGACCGCCACGTTTTTCACGCCTCCTGCGCCATGGACGAGGAGGCTCTCGTCTGCGACGCTCGAGCCGCAAAAGTCCAGGTTCTTGTAAACCGGAAGCCGCCCCGGCTTCTCGTAGGGGCCCATCAACCGCACGCGTCCTACAACGGCCCCCAGACCTGGTGAATCGGCTTGCTGGGTCTGCCCGCCGCGAGCCACCCTGGGGCTTTGAAAGGAAAGCCAGAGTAGCAACACGGCAATCACGACCGGCCAACATCGTCTATTTTGGGACTCCAGGTCTCCATGCTTTCGTTTTCCCAATTTCAAGGCTAGGAGTCTGCGCAGTAGAACGGGCGCTCGAAGCAAGCCAACTTTGAGTCGTCGCCGGTTTTATGAGCGTCCTATGTATCGTCGGACCGCAAGTCGTG